>ENA-ORBV01000275-ORBV01000275.1-microbial-mat-metagenome-genome-assembly--contig:-NODE-275-length-115265-cov-14.761373_pt1 | contig 115265 bp, 93 predicted proteins | sample MGYA00237777_ERZ505514 | MGnify/ENA primary metagenome ERZ505514 (study PRJEB26160, sample SAMN06269048) | microbial mat metagenome | isolation source: Oligotrophic lake microbial mat | place...
CAGCGCGTCCAGGCCGTCGCCGCAGCCAGCGCAGTCGGACAGGAACACGGATTCGTCTTCGCCTTCGAGCCAGCCTTTGCGCACCCAATGCCGACACACCCGGTGCGCGATCGTGCCGGCCAGGTGCTTCACCTGCGCGGAGGTCGGCGCGCGGGCGCGATGCAGGCGAGGTTTGCGCTGGGGTTGCTCGACGTTCTCATCCACGTCATCGAGCCACAGCATGTGGAAGTGGATGTTCAAGTTGAGCGCGCTGCCGAAGCGCTGGATCAGTGAACCGCCCTAAGTCGTGGATGCTATTCGGTTTGACTCTGGCAGCTACCTCGACGCCGCGACTGGTGAGTCCAAGATATCAACGTTCGCGCCAGCCAAAGACCGCTCGGCGGCTCTGATGACATGCAGTCTGCGATTGTCTCTTCCTGGCCGACAGTCGCCGCCCGACCCAAAGCGGCCGGTCAGCGCAGCGGGGTGCCGGCGCACTCTTCGCTCAGCAATTTGGCAACCGACCGCAACTCGTTCGGCAGCGACCTGAGGAACGCTGGGTCTCGCGGATAACGCGCCATTGCGTCGAGCCAATGCCAAATCGTCTGCGCCTGCCGCTGGTCCTTGGGTGCCTTGAGCGGATCGCGCCCCGGCTTGTCGGCGAGCCAGCGCTTGTGTAAGGCGAACCAGCGAGGGTCAGGCACCATCAGCGGAGTTGGTGTGCGGTCCAGCCCCGTGACGATATGGCGCAGGGCCTGGCCTCGCAAAAGCCATTCCTGCTCGGGTAGCGGTATTGGTCGGAACGGTTCTGCTGCAGCTGCGTGCAGCAGCGTGGGTGCGCTGAGGAGTTCGAGTTCGCGCGATCCCCGACCGATGGCCTGGAATGGCTGCTCCAGATTGATCGTGAAACTTGGATCAAACTCCCGAAGCGCCGGCCACAAGACAGGCTCTCCGCGCTCCTCCGGTGCGGTCCATGCGATGTCGGTGTCGCGTGTCGCGTGCAGGCGTTGCCCCGTTCGAGCCTGTGCCTCAAGTTGATATGCCGGCATTGCATTGGTGCCGACCACCATCACCAGCGAACCAAGCAGCCCCGTTCGGTCGAGATGCTGGAAAAGCTTGGCCGCCCACGAGTCAATAACTGGCAGGCCAGACGCAACGTACATCGCTGCGGCGCGCCTGAGGTGGGGTTCGGTGTCGGCCAGCTGTTCTTTGGTTCGTGCCTTACGCGCACGGAATTGCTCATAGATCGCCTCCGTCGCCACGGACCGCCGACCGCGCGAAGTGCCGGTGCCGGCATGCCCAAACACGTGGTAGAGGTAATCCCTGCCTTTGACCGATTTCCAGACCATCCGGCCATCGACAGCATCAAGGTCGCGCCACAGCGCGACCGTGGCCTCATAGGCATCGCGAAGATCAATAGCGACCCGCAGCGCGGTGTCGTCCAAGGATTGCATGCGTTATCCCGCTTCGATGACAGAAGGCTATTTTGCGGGATAATTACAGCATTCGCTCGCTCGTGGATGCTGAATGGCGGCTCCAGCCCGATCTCTGCCGGTCATGTTCTTGCCGTTGCCGGGCTCGATGGCGCTGATGAGTTTCGGTGCTTTGATTTGCGCTACAGGTTGCGGGCAGGCCGACGTGATCGCCTCGCTGATGCGCCGGCCAGCGGCGAACCCCCGCAGCGGGATTACCGCGTAGCGCTCAAAATGTCGGCTGCACACTTTGGTCATACGGGGAAAGTGGCTTAGTTGGCCAGGCGTCATGACAGCGGCGCGGCGCGTGCTTTCTGAATAAGGCGGGAAACGAGACTATTCAGAGAGAGAACCCGCAGGCCTCTTATTCGTGGCTACGACGGCGACAATCCTGCCAACCTCGGAAACTTCGGCGAACGCCAAACACGAAAAAGCCCGCCATGAAGGCGGGCTTTGGTGATTCTGTTGATCGACTGTTGTAATCGAAAACCGCGCGTCAGCCAAAGGCCTCGTGCACGACATCCGGCCGCATCGCAGCGATCTTGAGCAGCGCTCTCGCCGCACCGGACGGCTGACGCCGCCCTCGCTACCACTCTTGCGGTGTGCGCTTGGACACGCCGAGCTTGGCGGCGGACTGCGCCTGCGACATGCCAACTCGGGAGCGCCTCGACAGCCAGCGTCATCCTGACGAACGGCACTTTGCCGACATTGCAGGCCTTGATTTGGCGAATCGATTCCAGCAGCTCCGCACCAATGTCGTGCTTGGAGTCCCGTTCAGACAGCTCTTGTGCAGTCAGGGGCATGGCCCTCGCCTTCGCAATTTCGCGCCGGGTATGCGCTGGAATGTTCTCGGTCGCGCCTTTTCCGTAGATCGGAATGGCCACGACCGCTCCACTGGTGAGCTGATGGGTATAGATCACCCGATCACCGCCTCGCTTCCTGGAGCCTTCCCGGCCCCATCGAATCTTGCGACAGCCGCCTGAGCCAGGCACAACCTCGCCTCCATAAGGGTTACTAGTCCGAACTTTTCATGAATCGCGCACGCCCTCGCTTGTCTCCTGACCGCACAGGGAATTCCCTTCAGTCGGCCGTATGGCCCGATACGCCGCTCCTTCAGAGAATCCCCTGTGCGACCAGTATCCTGCGCGATCATCGTACGCATTCACGAAAAGGCCGGGCTAAAAAGCTGGCTCTCGGTTCAGCACGGGTGACCCACCACTCAGGCGCTATTCAATGCACAAAATCGCCTTTATCAGCTTGCTTGCCGCCGCCGCTGGTGCGTTCTCGCCCAGCGCGATGGCGCAAGCGCCCAGCGCTTTGCCGCATTGGTTGGGTGGACACTGGTGCAGCGAAACGGCCGACCAGACCATCGAGGAACATTGGCTGGGCGCCGCCGGGGGCATGATGCTGGGTGTTAGCCGCACGCTCACGCAAGGCCGAAAAGCTCAATTCGAGTTCATGCGCATTGAGCAGGTTGACGGCTTGCCAACCTTTATCGCGCAGCCGCAGGGTGTTCCCGGCACGGCGTTCAAGCAAAGCGCAACGGGTGCCGAGTGGGTAAAGTTCGAAAACGCGGCACACGATTTTCCGAATCAGATCGAGTATCGCCGCACGGGGGATGAATTGAACGCCACCATTAGCGGGCCGGGCGACGACGGCAAAGACATGACGATCCCGTTTGCGTTCAAGCGCTGCAAAGGCTGAGCGGCCAAGCCAACCGCACTTCATTGAAGAAGCAGAGCTTGCACAGGAACATCAGCCAGTTTCTGCGAGTTGCGAATCTCGGCGGGTGTGGGAGCGCCGGAAGGCGCGATGCTTTGCGCCTCCGAATCGAGTCATGCCTTCCGGCGCTCCCTCGAAAGCACCAAGCGAGCCGTTGTCCATGAGTCTGTTCGCCTCACATCAGCGCAAACACCGCGCAAAAAACGCCTCGCTCATTCGATAGCGGTGCAAAGCGTCGGCCTTCTGCAAACCGTGTTTGGCGCCGGGATAGGTCATCAGCTCGAACGGTTTGGCGCGCTTTTGCAGTTCACTCATCAACTTCGTGCTGTTGCTGAACAACACGTTGTCATCTGCCATGCCATGAACCAGCAACAGTTTGGAGGCGAGGCCATCGATATGGCTGAACACGCTAGACGCCGAGTATCCGCTGGCGTTGGCCGTGGGGTGATCCATAAAGCGTTCGCTGTAGTGGCTGTCGTAAAGCGCCCAGTCGGTGACCGGCGCACCGGCGATGCCGCAGGCGTACGCAGCACTGTGCTTGGCCAACAGCATCAGAGTCATGTAGCCGCCGTTCGACCAGCCGTGCACGCCGATACGCTGCGCGTCGACCCAAGGTTGCGTGGTCAACCACGCAACGCCGGCGAGCTGATCTTCGACTTCGACGTTGCCTTGCTGGCGAAACAGCGCGCTGCTGAATTTGACGCCTCGACGCGGGGTGCCACGGTTGTCGAGAGAGAACACGACGTAGCCCTGCTGGGCCAGATATTGATTGAAGAAATGATCGCCACGCCCCGGCCAGGCACGGACCACGGTCTGCGCGGCCGGGCCGCCGTACACGTAGACAACCACAGGGTATTTCTTGCCGGGATCAAAGCCGACGGGCTTGATCAGGCTGTAGTGCAAAGGCGTGCCGTCGGCAGCGCTCAATTCACCAAATTCGACGGGTTGATGGGCAGCGTGAAATTTCGCGTAGGGATGCGCGGGATCGGTTAAGGCATTGGCGACCAAGCTGGCCACCTTTTTGCCATTGGCACGACGCAATTCAATTTGCGGCGGCGTGGTTGAATTCGACCACTGATCCACATAGACGCTGGCATTTTCGCTAAAGCGAACGTCGTGCCAGCCCGCTTCGGTGGTCAGCCTCTGCGGCTCGCCACCGGCCAGCGGCAGTGAATAGACATTGCGCTCCAATGCGGAATCGCGCGTGGCGCTAAACCACACCGTGCCGGCTTTTTCATCCACCGCCAGCACAGCTTCCAGCATCCAGTCACCGCGAGTCAGTTGCTCTGCACCGCCACTCGCGTCATACCGGTACAGATGCGAAAAGCCGTCGCGCGCGGAGGTCCACAAAAAACCACCGTCCTTCAGGAAACGCAGGTTCTCGTGCAGATCGATCCACGTCGATGCGGTTTCTTGCAGCAACAGGCGTTGCCCGGTTTTGCCATGCTTGAGTTGAGCACCAGTGAGTTGAGCACCAGTGAGTTGAGCATCATCAAGTTCAGCATCACTGACTTTCGCAAGCTTCACTTCGATCAGATCGAGCTTGCGCTGGTCGCGACTTTGCCTTTGAAAGGTGAGGCGTTGGCCGTCGATCCAATTCACGCGGGCCAGATAAATGTCCGCTTCTGTGCCAAGGTCGAGCCACTGCACCGGTGCAGCGAGATCCGGCGCGCCCGCGTCGACCGGCTTGTCCTGCAGCGTATCTGCAATCGTAATCACACCCAGTTGGATGGCGACATTGGGATCGCCGGCGGCGGGGTAGCGCTGCGCGATCACCGCTGAGCGATCCGGATAAATCTCCACCCGCTCGCGCACGGGCACAGCGCTTTCATCGATGCGCGCAAACGCGATCGCCGAGTCATCGGGCGCCCACCAATAGCCGGTGTGTCTATCCATTTCCTCATCTGCGACAAACTCGGCAACGCCATTGCCAATGGTGTCCGAGCCGTCTGTTGTCAATTGCCGCTCGGCGCCGCTGGCAAGATCGATCAACCACAGATTGCGAGCACGGACGAAGCTGACATAGCCACCCTTGGGCGAGACCTTCGGATCGGTGGCGAAACCGCCACCGTTAGTCAGCTTGCGGACCGGCGAGGCTTGCACGTGCGCGACTTCAGCAACCGCGAGGTCGTACAGATACAACTCGCCGCCCAGCGGAAACAGCAAGCGTTTGCTGTCGGGTGCCCAGTGGTAGTCGACGATGCCAGCCAGCGCAGCAATCCGCTGCCGCTCGCGGCGGGCTTTTTCTTCGTCGGACAAGACTTCGATGCCGGGCAATACGACTTTCGAATCGACCAGCAAGCGGGTCTCACCGGAGTCGACGTGGTACTCCCAGAGATCCAGTTGATAGCGGTCGTCATCCTTGCCGCGCAAGAACGTCACTCGCGCACCATCGGGTGCGATCTTGGGCTGAATCAAGGTTGGACCCGACAAGGGTGCGTCGCCGGTGATGGCTTCCAGGGTGAGCATATGTGCGTCCTGCGGCGGCTTAGCGGAAAGGGTCATGGGCAAGATGGCGAACACGATGGCAAGCGAGCAACGAGTGAGCATTACGGCGTAACCTCGCGAATAGGAAGTGACAAGACTTCGACGATCGGCTGAGCTTATCGGGCCGCGGCGGCAATGGCACTTTCGTGGACCCACTCGCACTCCCCGTCATTGTGGCGAACGCCGAAATCCGCTCGTTCGCGCGAGTGCTAGTCCGCAAGACACTTATCTCCGCCGACGCCGGTCATCCCTCCCCAAATGGTCTCTCGCATTTGATTGGGTATCCTGTTCCGGAGCCTGTCAAGCTACTTGTCGCCTGATCGTCGTGTCTCCTTTGTTATCTAGCGCTTTGGCGATTGCACCTGTTCGACCCGATGCGGGTTGAGGGTGACCTGTTCGATTTGGGACCCGTTGCGGGTGCCGGCTGACCAACGGTGTGGGTGCCGTTGGCGGGCGTCGGCATAGACCTGCTTCCGCTGCGCCAGGATCGCCACATCGCCGCCGTCGTGGCGCTCTTTCGGGGTCACGTAGCGAATCTGGCTGTGGCGATGGTCGGTGTTGTACCAAGTCAGCAGGCGGTCGGCGAGCGCGCGGGCGTCCTCGATGTTGGCAAATGGTTTGAGCGGGTGCTGCGGGCGGTACTTGATGGTCTTGAACAACGACTCGATGAAGGGGTTGTCGTCGCTGACACTGGGCCGAGAGTGGCTGGGCGCGATGTGCAGCGCCTGCAGGGTGGCGTAGAAGCTGCTGCCCTTCATTACCGCGCCGTTGTCGGCGTGCAGGGTCACCTGTCCCGCGGCGATGCCTTCGCATTCGACGTAGTCGCGCATCAGTGCGCTGGCGTGTTCTTGCGACTCTCGCTCGTAGACCTGCCAGGCAACTTTGGCCTGCTCCACGTCGGCTTGACCGCGCTCGTTGAACTGCCCAATGCACTGCTGCGCTGGACACTCGGCAACCTGCTCGGCGTCGCCGCCGTGGTGCCGGCGATCATGCTGATGCTGGCACGCGGGCATCCTGGCATCCGTCAATTGGCCAGCGACCAGTACGCGCGCCAAGCCGAGCAGTCGCTATGGAAGATCGCCCTGACCACGAGCTTTCTACTGATGGCGTGGGGCGGTAGCTTCGGCAGCAATTATGGTCTCGGCTTGGTCGCCTTGCCGCTCACGGTACTGGTGTGGAGCGCGATTCGCTTTCCACCTTTGCACACCGCCCTGGCCGTGGCTGCCTGTTTATTACTCTTCGCCGCTTGCGCCGGCATGGGCCTGGCCGGTTTTCCGCCACCCTTGGCGACCTTGGATGGCTTGAACTTGCTGGTGTTCTTGATCGTGGTCGCGATGCTGCCGACCTTGCTCTCCTTCGCCATGCAGCAACACCGAATCACCTCCGCTGCCTTGCAGCGACGGGCATGCATCGATCCGCTCACTGGGCTTGCCAATCGCAGCACGTTTGAGGACCACGTGCGGCTTGAGTTGGCGCGACCGCAAGCGCCCATGATGGCCTTGGCCTATATCGACCCAGACCAGATCAAGGTGGTCAACGACACCGCCGGCCACGATCTGATTCGTGGCATTGGTGGCGTACTTTTAGCCAATCGCCATCCCGACGATGTGCTGGCGCGCTTTGGCGGCGACGAGTTCGCCCTGCTGCTGCGCAACTGCTCGCCGATGGTGGCCGAGGATCGCCTGCAGTCACTGCTGCATTGCATTGCCAGTTATCAATGCGGCTGGCGTGGCCAATTGCTAACCACCAGCGCCAGTGCCGGCGTGGTCACCTTCTTGCCCGGTCAGGGCGAGTACGCGCAACTGCTGTCGCAGGCCGATGCCGCCTGTTTCACCGCTAAGGAGCAAGGCGGCAACCGACTCTGCCTTGCCCGCGTGGACGGCGGCGAATTGCTTGATCGCACCACCGCCATGCGTTGGACCGTACGCATCCGCGAAGCGCTCGATCAGCACGCGCTAGAAATCTACTGCCAAAGCATCGTCGCCCTGGCCCCCGACCAGCAACGTCGTCGCCATTTTGAAGTGCTGATGCGCCTGCGTGATCCGCGCAATCAAGAGCTGATGATGCCCGGCCAATTCATGGCGGTGGCCGAGCGTTTTAACTTGGGCGCGCGTATAGATAGGGAAGTGGTCAAGCAGACCTTGGACTGGTTCGAGGCCAATCCGCAGGCCGCCGACCAAGTCGCCACCTGCTGCATCAACCTCTCCGGTGACGCCACCGTAGATGAGGGATTTATCGTTTTTCTGATCGAGAGATTGCGCCGCAGCCGGCTGCCGCCGCATCGGTTCTGCTTTGAGATCACCGAAACCAGTGCCGTACGCGACCTCGCCCGCGCGCAACGCTTCATCACCCAATTACGCGGCCTTGGCTGCCGCTTTGCGCTGGATGACTTCGGCACCGGCTTCTGCTCGTTCAACTACCTGCGCGCACTTGATGTCGACTATTTCAAAATCGACGGCAGCTTCGTCTGCGACCTCCTCTCCTCGCCACTGGCCGAAGCCGTGATGCGCTCAATCACCGAGATCGCCCACGTCCTGCACAAACAATGCATCGCCGAACACACCGAATCCGAACCCTTGCGCGCCGCCTTGACCAGCCTCGGCGTCGACTACGCGCAAGGCTATGCCAGCGACCGACCGACACCGATTGCTGAGTATTTTGATAAGGGCTGGCCGATTTAGCGGCTGGCTGTGATCGTATGCACTCCATGGTCTTGGTCGCAGCATTTTTGGAGGCGGGTCGTGACCCGCCCTACGCGCCTTTGAGGGAGCGCCGGAAAGCGCGATGCCCCGCGCCCCGCAAACTAATCGCGCCTTCCGGCGCTCCCACAAGCGCCTGCTGTGAGGCCGTGTTGTGTGGGTAGGCTACTGAACAGGCGTTGCTTCAAAGCCGTGGGCGAAGATGGCATTGCCGAGGACGTTGATGGTCATCAGCGCGCTGCGGACGGCGTTGTTGGTGTCGCGGACTTCGACGTTGAGACTGAAGCTGGCGCCCACTAACAACGGTGTGCCGTTGCTGACGGTGATTTGCCCAGTCGTTGGATGCACGGCGAAGATGGCTTGGCCAGTGCCGCTGACCACGCTAAAGCCGGCGACGGCATCGCCGGTATCAGGATCGGTGGCGACGATGGTGCCGACGACGGCACCGTTCACGGCACCTTCGTGAATGCGCAGCGTTTGGTTAGCGACCAGCGGCGGATCGTTGACGCAACTTAAAGTAATGCTGACCGAAGCTGTGGCCGAGCTAGTGGTGCCGTCGAAGGCGCGGTAGGTGAAGCTAGCGTTGCCGCAGAAGAAGGCATCAGGAACGTAGGTGAACGAACCGTTGGCGGCCAAGGTGAGTGTGCCGTTGCTAGGCGCGGCTAGTACCACGGCGGTGAGGTTGGCATTGTCGATATCGCTGTCGTTCTGCAACAGCCCAGCGGCCGCGTTTACCACTAGGGTGGTGCCTTCAACGCCGTTGTAACTGTCGTTGGCCGCCAGCGGTGGGTCGTTGACGCACTGCACGTTGAGGCTGACCGTGGCTTGTCCGGTCTGGGTGCCGTCGGTGCCCGAGTAAGTGAAGCTATCGGCACCACAGTAGTTAGCCGTTGGCGTGTAGCTGAAACTGCCATTGGCTTGCAGGTTGAGCGTGCCTTGCGTCACCGATGTGCCGAGAGTGGCGACCAGGTTGCTGCCGAAGTCATTGCTCAGTACGTTGCTCGATGTCAACGCGCCGTCCTCGGCCACTGCGTAGCTATCGTTGCGAATGGCGAAGCTCGGGTTGTCGGCGAAAGTCGGCTCCAAACACCAGCGATCCAGAAAGCCGAGATCGGCGCCGGCACGGTCCGACACGTTAAGCACCCAATCGCCAGCGAAGGCCGCCGTATCAAACGCCGTCAGCGCATCGTCGGGACGGAAGCGACCACCGATGGGATAACCCGGGTTGGCGTTGGTGCAACTGGCCTCAGCGGTGGCTGCGGCTTCGTCGTCCAAGATCAGATTGGGGTTGTCACCCTGGCAGCCGCCGGTGCCTCCGGGGCGATCCAAAAGGCGCGCCGTGGCCGGCGATCCGGTTTTGCTCAGACTAACTGCCAAGTCGCCGATCCATGGGTGGCGCGCCTCGAAGCGGACATCCAAATCGGCGATTTGACGCGCGATGGCGACGGTGATCGTGCTGTTGATGCCAGCGGCCATGTTGTCGGGAATCGCCGTACCTGGCGCTGCGCAGAACACCGGCACGGTGGTAAAGCGACGCACCGCAGACAGAGCGCCATCACCGCAATTATTGCGACTGCGGACACGCCAGAAGTATTGGGTTGCGCCCGACAAGCCGGGGTTGACCGTGTAGCTGGTGGCGGTCACGGTGGCGGTTTGGACAATGCTGGCAAAGTTGGCGCTGGTTGAAAGTTCCACCACGTATTCCGTCGCAGCGGGCACCGCTGCCCAAGAGAGCGTGGACTGGGTGGGTTGATCGAGCGCGGCATCCGCCGGGCTGGCCAAACTCGGCGCCACTGCTGCGGCGTCACTGTGAGCCAAGGTGACTAGAGCAGTCCGAGTATTGGCACCGGACACGCCGCTGACGGTCAGCGGATAGGTGCCGGCGGCGACCCCCGTGGTGGTCAAGGCGAGATTGGATTGGAATGGCGCGACCGCGGTAGCCGGAGTGAAACTGTGGCCGAGACCGTTGGGTTGCCCGCTCAAACTCAAAGCCACCTGGTCACTGAAACCACCGAAGGCCAAGACGTCGATTGGGAAGGCCGCGCCGGCGGCACCGCAACTGCTCACCTGCGACGTGTTGGCGGTCAAGGCAAAGCTGGTCGCAAAGGTGCAATTGCTGCACACCAAGGCAAAGTCTTGATCGGAACTGTCGGCGTTGCCGGGAATGCCATCGCCGGCGACGTTGAACGCGGTCACCTGCACGCGCAGCAGGCCGCCAGTGCCAGCCGCCAAGAACACTGCTTCGTAGTTGTTGTTGGCATCTGCGTTGCCGCCCGTGCTCGAGAACGCGCCGGTGAAACGGTTACCCAGATAGATGCTGCCGGCGGCCTCGACGCTTAAGTTAAGGTTGTTGACCTTGGGGTCGGCACTGGTCGCACCAGGCGCATCGGAATAGGCCATCGTCAGGCGAACCGGCGCGGCGGGATTGTCCACTTGCAGGAACAACTCGCGTACTTGGCCAGTGGCGGTGAACGCATCCTCCGGCAACTGATCGCGCACCACCCGAGCCGTGCTGGCGGCAAACAGTTGGCCCAAGGTCGGCATGCCATAGCCTTGGGTATTGGTCGGCAAGTTGCCATTGCCAGAGACGCCAGTGAGATAGAGCGGATGCGCCATCAAATAGGCCTTCATCATCGCCGCGCTGGGCTCGGCCACCGCGTAGTTGTCTTGCAAATAAGCGTAGGCCAGCGAGGCGAGGCCGGCGACCGCTGGGGTCGAATGGCTGGTGCCGGAGGACGCCGCGAATACGGTCTGTCCACCCGGTCGGAACTGGTCGCAAACAGTCTGCCCGGTATAGCCAAGCGCGGTGCTGGCGGTGCCTTGGATGTGGGTGCCGGGGGCGATCAACTCCGGCTTGGTGCGGCTACCTTCGGCCGGGCCACGGCTGGAGAAGTCGATCACGTCCATGGCGTTGTCAGCACCGGTGGGACCGGTTTGGCAGCCATCGGTCCAGCTACCGCTTTCATCACTTTGGCGTTGATTCTCAGAGGCACCAATGGTGATGACGTTCTTGCCAGTACCGGGCGAGCCGACGGTGGCAGCGCCAGCACCACTGTTGCCTGCCGCAAACAAAAAGATCAGCGGCTGCGGGCCGGCGGTCAGGTCGTTGGCATCGCGGGTCATGAGGTCGTAAGTGGCCGCATCGGCGGTGTAATCACCGTTGACCGGCGCGCCCCAAGAATTTGTCGAAATGCGCGCGCCCGCCACTTGCTGGTTGCGAACGAGCACGGTTTGGCTGCCACCGCAATTGGTTAGGCTAAAACCACCGGAGTTCTGAAAAATCTTCGCGTTGCCAAGCCGCGCAAACGGATTCACGCCTTGTCCGCGCAAATAGCCATTGGGATCAATAAACGGAAAGCCAGTGCGGTTGTCGAAGCCACCAACGATGCTGGCGTTGATATGGCCGTGGCCGCGCAAACTGGTGGGTGCGGGATCGGTCGTACAACCGGTCACGGCCAGCACCCGGCTGGTGACACCGTCGCGATTCGTGGTCAGCGTGCTGTCGCCAGCACCGTTGACGATCGTGCCGTTGCCGACGCCATCATCGACCACGTAGACAATGGGATATTCGGCGGGATCAGTAGCGAAGCCGAGGCCGGTCAAATAGGCGAGGTAGCCAGGTGCGCTGGGACCCGTGCGGTCCGCCGTCAAATTGCCGGCAACGATCTGGTTTTGTACTTCATCAAGCAAGATCGGCTCGACGTAATTTTCGATGGCAAATACATCTGCCAGGTTGGCCAAGGTGGCCACGTCGGTCTCAGAGATCCGCAGCTTGATGGCTTCAAACTCACCAAACGTCCACCACGCCGATAGCGCTGCTCCACGGCCTTTCGATTCGATGATCGCCTTGCTGGCGCGATTGCCGGGATGACGCGCCAACACCACGCTGACGTTGACTTCGCGCGCGCCGCTCAAGCCAGCCTCGGCTTGTTCGGCCAGCACGCGATTGAGCTTGTAGATCGGCTCCAAGGTGGATGCCGTCCGCACCACCGGGCTGCGCGCTGCGTAATCGCTCAAGCGCGCGCGACCGCCAGCGTCAGCCAGCACGGCGTAGGCGTTATTGGGCACAAATTGCAGCACCTGCACGCCAAGCGCGTCCAGCTCTTCGCGCCAGGAGTTTGCAATCGGGCCAACAAATTGCAGCAACTCAATCGAGACCCCACTGTCGCCTTTGGCCAGCCCAAAGCCAGTTGGCGCCGGCGTGCGTTGGTGGTTAAGCGGATCGAACTCGCCGGCCTCAAAGGCGATGCCGCCGGCCATGCGGGTGGCTGTGGTGCCGGCGACCGACTGCACGTCGATACTTTGCAATTCAGCGTTGTGCGCGCCGTCCACGGACCAAAGCTGAAAGCTGCCGTAGTCGTGCAGCAGCTTGCGCCCCGGTGCGTTGTCCAAGTAAACGCCGCGCGGCAACACGTAGGTGTGCGCATAAGCAGCTGGCGCCGCGCTCAACACGGTCGACGTGCACAACAGCGCGGTGGCGATGGCAACACTCAAACGTGCAGGCACGCGCCCGCTAGCAGTCGACCTCTGGCTCATCAAGCAATTCACTCTTGCAATGGCCGACATTGCCGGCAGTGATCGTCAAGCCACATTGCAGCCCCTGCGACGTGGCTCATGTCCTATCGGTTTGCTCATTGGGAAACAAGCTTTTACGAAGCGCGCGCAGGCTGTGAATTAACCAGCGAAGCCGCGAACCGCGGAGAAGGATAGCGCTTCTTTTCGGTCAGGGGACAGCGACGGCGATGTGGCTCATCGATGTCATCTCCCAACCTTGCAAGGTAACTCTGGATGAACGCTCTTCGTTTAGTTGTTGTCGCGGGAATTGCTTCTGGGGTGTTTGCAGGTTCGTCGCTGGCGGCTGAAATGTTTTTTGCCGTTGGCAAGTCGCAACAGTTCTACCAGGCCGGGTCAGTTGCTGCAGCAGGTCATGGCTGACACAACCAGAGCGCGTATCCAGATCGTTGCCGCGAACGCGGGTTTGATCGATGCATCGCGGCGCGAGCTGAAAGTGCGCTTGCCCGGTGGCATCGTCGTCGGAGCCGTACAGACGTCATTTGAGCGCATGCGCAGGGGCAACGACGTTTGCACTGGCAACATCCCGGCGACGCCGATGGTTGCCGGACGCGCCGGTACCCAGCCGTTGGACGCGACGCTCGACAGCATCGTCACCGCGCGTTCTGTCGAAACACTGCGGGCTTAGCATCCGCATCGCTGGCTTGTTGTATCGACTGATTCCGATTAACCGTGGAGCGCATGCGCTGGTCGAGGTCAATCAGGCGAATCTCTTGCCCGATGAAGACGACGATGCCTACAAGCAAATGCTGAAAGGGCCGACCGATAGGTGCCGCCTGCAGCAACGACAACAACCGCCTGTGGCGCACCCGCGGGCCGCCAGCGACGGCGTTGCGCTAGCTTGAAGGCACACCCGACGAGGCACTTCCGACTCGCTGGGTTGTGCGTGTGGCAATGGCGCACGTGCGGCAATGGCGCAATAGCCATCAAGCTTGCGCGCGCAACGCGACGCGACGCGATGCAGACGCAGATGCAGATGCAGATTCAAGCTGCGACGCAATGGCCTACGGTTATTGCGCCCTAGCTCACCACGCTCAATCGCGCGCCGCCGCCAAAAGTCCGCGCTTGCGCGGAATCTGGGCAAGTCGACAATGGCGGCTTCGACAAATCCGTCCGATCCGGTAACGCCCGATGAATGCTGCCAAGCCTGCCCTTGCGCCGCTCGCTTCCGTGTCCGTTCGCGACTGGCGTACCCCGCTTGAACTGACCGTGCTGGGCGCGATCTGGGGTGCTTCGTTCATGTTGATGCGGGTGGCCGCGCCGGAGTTCGGCGCGTTGCCGCTGGTGGAAATGCGGCTGGTGCTCGGTGCACTGATCCTGCTGCCGTTTTTATGGCTCGAGCGGCAACGGTTTCCGGCGCGGCTGTGGGCGATCCTTGCCCTGATCGGCGCGATCAACTCGGCCGCACCCTTTGCCCTGTTTGCGTGGGCGGCACAACAGGCGCCGGCCGGCATCGGTGCGATTTGCAACGCGATGGTGGTGCTGTTCACGGCGGTGGTCGCTGCGCTGTTCTTTGGCGAGCCCATCGGCACTCGACGCGCGATCGCGCTGTTGGTTGGCTTCAGCGGCGTGCTGCTGTTGGCTAGCAGCAAAATCGAAGGCGCCAATGTCGGCGCCGCCGTTGCCGCGGGTACGCTGGCCGCGTTGCTGTACGCCGTCGGCGCCAACTTGGTGCGCAAGTACTTGACTGGAATGCCACCTGCTGCGGTGGCCGCTGCGACGCTGTCCTGTGCGGCGCTATTGACCCTGCCATTTGCCTTGGCGACGTGGCCAGAAACCGCTCCAAGCCTGCGCGCGTGGTCAGCCGCCAGCCTGTTGGGTGTGGTTTGCACCGGCCTCGCCTTCGCCGTGTTCTACCGCCTGATCAAACGCGTCGGCGCCCCGCGCGCGGTGGTGGTGACGTACTTGGTGCCGCTGTTTGGTGTGCTGTGGGCGTGGAGCTTGCTGGGCGAGCCGGTGACCATGGCGATGGCAGGCGCAGGGGCACTGATTATTGGTGGCGTGGCCTTGAGTCAGCGGTCAAAGTGAAACGCGCTAAATGGGCGTGCCACCTTCTCCCGCAGGGAGAAGGAGAGCCGCGCGGCATGACTTCACGCTCGCAACCTTCAGCCGCGCTACCCAAACAACCGCGCCAACTCCGCTCCCGGATCCTCCGCGCGCATAAACGCCTCACCCACCAGAAACGCATGCACGTCATTGGCGCGCATGCGGGTGACGTCGGCGCGGGTGAGAATGCCGCTTTCGGTTACCAGCAGGCGATTGCTTGGCACCTCGGGCAACAGGGTGAGGGTGGTATCGAGGCTGACCTCAAACGTGCGCAAACTGCGATTGTTGATGCCGATCAAAGGGGCATTGGTGCGCAGCGCGCTTTCCAGCTCTTCGCCGTCGTGAACTTCGACCAAGGCGTCCATGTCGAGCCGCTTGGCGAGGCGGGCGAGTTCGTTGAGTTCGGCGTCTTCCAACGCCGCAACGATCAACAGAATGGCATCTGCACCCAGCGTGCGGGCCTCGAATAATTGGTAGGGGTCGATGTTGAAGTCCTTGCGCAGCACTGGCAGCGTGCAGGCGTCGCGTGCCTGCTCAAGGTATGCATCGGTTCCTTGGAAAAAATCGATGTCGGTCAACACAGATAAACAGGCCGCGCCGCCACGCTGATAGCTGGCAGCAATGTCGGCGGGTCGAAAATCGACGCGCAGCACGCCTTTGGATGGACTGGCCTTTTTGATCTCGGCGATCACCGCCGCTTGGCCCGTATGCATAGCTGAGCGCAGCGAAGCCGTAAACCCGCGCGGTGGCGAGGCGGATTTTTTCAGCTGCGCTTCCAAAGCCGCCAGTGACACGCGGTCGCGTCGCTCGGCTACCTCGACGGCCTTGCGGGCGAGGATTTTTTGCAGGATGTCGCTCATTGGCTGGCCCCCGCCAAGCGCTGGGTGCTGGCGACAAACCGATGCAGTTGCTTGGTTGCTGCACCCGAGGCCATCGCCGCGCGTGCGAGATGGACACCTGTTGTGATGTCGCTGGCGATATCCGCGGCGTACAGCGCGGCACCCGCATTCAGCGCGACGATCTCGCTGGGCAAACCCGGTTCGCCCGCCACGGCGGCGCGCAGCATGTGCATCGATTGCTGCGGATCATCCACCCGCAAATTGCGACTGGCCGCCATCGGAATGCCAAAGTCTTCGGGATGAATCTCGTACTCGCGAATCCTGCCGTCGATTAATTCGCCAACCAGGGTGCCCGCGCCCAGCGAGATTTCGTCCATACCATCGCGGCCCCACACGACCAAGGCGCGCCGCGCACCCATGCGCTGCAGCACGCGCACTTGAATGCCGACCAGATCAGGATGAAACACACCCATCAGAATGTTCGGGGCACCGGCGGGATTGGTGAGCGGCCCCAGAATATTGAAAATCGTCCGCACGCCCATTTCGCGGCGCACCGGCGCGACGTTTTTCATCGCCGGATGGTGGATAGGCGCAAACATGAAGCCGATGCCGGTCTCGACAATGCAGGCAGCGACTTGCGCCGGCGCAAGCTCGATGACCGCGCCCAAGGCTTCCAACACGTCCGCGCTGCCGGACTTCGAAGACACGCTGCGATTGCCGTGCTTGGCGACCTTGGCGCCCGCCGCAGACGCCACAAACATCGCCGCAGTGGAGATGTTGAAGGTGTGCGAGCCGTCGCCGCCGGTGCCGACGATATCGAGAAAGTTGTCGGCATCATTGACTTCGACCTTGGCCGAGAACTCACGCATTACCTGCGCGGCGCCCGCTATCTCGCCGATGGTTTCCTTCTTTACTCGCAGCCCGGTCAGGATCGACGCGCAGATCACCGGCGAGACTTCGCCACGCATGATCTGGCGCATCAAATCGACCATCTCGTCATGAAAAATCTCGCGATGTTCGATGACGCGTTGCAGGGCTTCTTGCGGGGTGAATGGCATGCGTGGGAACTCGATGAGGGCGATGGAAACTAGGGTGTTCGCGGGTCTGTGGGCAGCAGGTGGCCTGCGACGCGGCGGCACAGTTTACGGGGGTGTTGCCTACGAATCGGATCAGCTCAGCCAGATCAGATCAGCCAGCTCAGCTCAGCGGCGTTTGAACAAACTCAGATCAAATGCGCTGTGTCCATCCAACAACAGATCGGCCAACACACAGCCGAGCACGCTGGCGAACTTGAAGCCATGCCCAGAACATGCGCTGGCCAACAGCACGGCCGGTTGCCCCGCCAGCCGGTCGATCCAGAAGTGCTCGTCATTGCTGTTGGTATACATGCAGACCTCGGTGCTGCGCAGCGCACCATTGGCGGCCGGCAGGTACTTCGCCAGCAAGGCCCGCATGGCGGTGACTTCGGCGGGCGATACCACCCGGTTCAACCGATCTGGATCGCTGCGCTGGCCCTCATGGTGGATCGCTACTTTGATCCCCGTACCAAAATCCGGAAATCCGTAAAAGAAGCGCTGCGCAGGCGTCTCCCACAAGTGAACGGGACACAGCGCAGGCGCGAACTGGCCTGCATCGCCAGCTTGATTACTTGCCTGATCGCCGGCCGGATCGCTGGCCCTATCGCTGGCCCTATCGCTGGCCCTATCGAACCAGTACAACACTTGGCGCTCGACCGTGAAGCTGCTCGCCAGTGCCGGCAGCAAGGAGCCGACCCAGGCCCCGGCGGTCAGCAGTAATTGTTTGGCGCGGTATTCACCTTGCGCGGTGAACACCCGCACGCCGGTGCCGTCTTGCGTCCAATGTGTCAGCGGTTCGTCGTACTGCAATTGCGCGCCATGCTTTGCAGCCGCTTGCAGCTGGGCCTCGATGCAGGCTTCCGCAAACAACACCCCAGCCGCCGGCTCCCACACGGCCTGCATGTCGGCACCCGGTCGCAACGCCGGATAGCGCTCGCGTACCGCAGCAGCGGTTAGCAGCTCGTGCGCCAAGCCATGCTGCTTGGCACTTCGTAATACGCCGGGGATCAGAACGCCGTCGCTGGGTCCGATCATCAGCCCACCGGTTTGCTGCAACAGCTCGCGACCCGATATGTGTTGCAAGTCCAACCACAACTGCCACGCCCGCTGCAGCAGGGGCACATAGGCGGGATGCTCGAAGTAAGCGGTACGGATGATCCGCGATTGGCCGTGCGAGGAACCCAATGCATGCGGCGGTCTGAATCGATCCAGCCCCAGTACCCGTGCGCCGCGTTGCGCAAGCTGGTATGCCGCCGCGCTGCCCATCGCGCCGAGGCCGGCGATGATCACATCGTGACGTGCCGGTGACGTCATCAGGGCGCTCGTCAGCTCAATCCAGCGTTAGCGGCAAGCACACTCAGATCGCCACTGCTGGCAACGGTCTGCGTCATCGCTCAGCCGCGCAGGAAGTTCTGTAGCAAGGCGTGACCGTGCTCGGTCAAGATCGACTCGGGATGAAACTGCACGCCCTCGATGGCCAATGAGGTGTGCCGTAGGCCCATGATCTCGTCGAATTCACCGTCCGGCGTTTGCGTCCAGGCGGTGATTTCCAAACAGTCGGGCAGCGAATCGCGGGCCACCACCAGCGAGTGGTAACGCGTGGCCGTAAACGGGTTCGGCAGACCAGCAAACACCCCGCGCCCGTGGTGGTGAATCAGCGAAGTCTTGCCATGCATGATCGTCTTCGCCCGCACCACCGCACCGCCAAACGCCTGCCCAATCGCCTGATGGCCAAGACACACACCGAAGATCGGCAGGCGATCACCCAAGGCATCGATCAAGGCCAAGCAGATTCCGGCCTGATCGGGCGTACATGGCCCCGGCGAAATGACAATCCGCGCCGGCCCCAACGCCACCACCTCGGCCACACTCAGCGCGTCATTGCGCACCACCTGCACCGTCTCCCCCAACTCTTGCAAATACTGCACAAGGTTGAAGGTGAAGCTGTCGTAGTTATCGATCATCAGCAGCATAGAGCACTATCTTATTGTTTTAAAAGTACGTTAAATATTAAACACCTAGCTTGTACCCACACCTAGACCCTCCAACACGATCACTGGGGATTCGGTTGAGTTCCTGGGCGTAGATGCCGTCCGCCCCGCGCGCGCGCTCAAAAGAATAAGGCATCTGTCGCACAGTTCAGCCGGAGAATTTGGGCACTCCCTGCTCCGGCCGCCATTCGGCCCATTCAGGCTCGGGAAACGCAGGACTACCGGGCGACCAGAGTTCCACGCTTCCCGAGTGTTGCTCATAGAAGACGGGGTCCGCTGTCACTCGGATGGGCTTGGCCATTCCGGGCAGTCGGAGGCTCCAATCGGCTGTGCCGAGCGTCGAGAGCTGCAGATCCTTTGGCAAGAGCATCGGTGTTCTCATCAGGTCGGCGATCTGCTGCAACACCAATGGAGAAGCCAGTCGTTGCGGCATTACAAGATCGTCTTCCAAAATCGCGTCTAGGTCGAAACTCTGCTGTTCGGCTGCGTCGGCTTCTTGTGCAACCTGTTCGGCCACCTGATCACGATCAGCCTCCCCACGCGCACCACCTGCCAACAATCGAGCCGTAATGAGGCTGGGTAACCGAGAGAGAATTGGCTGCAACTTGCCCACCACCGCCTGGAAGAGGTCGATCCGCGAGGCAAGTGCCCTATATACATCTGCTTCGATGCTGTCGTCGTAGTGGAGGTTGATGATTCGTATCTCGGGAAAGCGCTGACCTAGTCGATCAATACGACCGATGCGCTGTTCAACCCGCATCGGGTTCCACGGCATGTCGTAGTTGATAAGCGCGCCGCAGAACTGGAAGTTCAGGCCTTCGGCCGCAGCATCGGTGCATAGCAGCACGTGAGCTTCGCCCTGTCGAAACCGTCGCTTGGTCTCATCGCGGGAGATCACGCGCCAAGTCCCGTCCAGCCCGCGAACTTCGCCACCGCGCCCGGAGAAACACATCAGCTTGAGTTCGTCCTGCACCGCCAGCCCATCGCGCAGCAGGTCCATGGTGTCGGTGAATTGGGTGAACACCATGACCTGCGCGTGGCCCGCTTCACGGAGATCGATGATCGCCTTGCGCAGCGCGCCGAGCTTGGTGTCCTGTGGCAGGCTACGGGCCAGACGCAGCAGACTCTCGATCTCGCTGGCCTCCTCGCGCGCCAGAGCCGCGCGCTCAGCTTCGTCGAGATCGGCGTCATCAGATGACGCAATGTCGGCTTCGAGAACATCGTGGTCATCTGGCGTCAGCAAGTCTGGCGTGGCGCTCCCTCGCCTCACCGCTTCCAGATGTTTCTCCAAGGTCAGCACGAGCGCCCGGATGCTGCTAGCCAGACGGCGACGATAGATCGTCAGCACAAATCCGATTGCCGAGCGTTCGGCCTGCGCGGCCTGGTTATAAGTCTGCGTGATGTAGTCTTCCAGCTCGGCGTAAAGGGCGGCTTCGCCCTCACTCATGTCGAGAAAGCGGTCTTCTACGATTCGCGTCGCGACCCGCGTCGCGATGAGACCGCGCTCGTGGTAGCGCCGTAGCAGTGCGCGCGTATGACGGGAAATCAGACAGCTCACGGGTGACGCCTGCCGTGCGAGTCGCAGGGCCAACTGGCGATCTTCAACGCTCAGCATTCGCCGCGGAATGCTTGCATCCGATCGCAATGCATCCAGCACTCGCCGCAGACGAATTGCGCCGACACCTTCCAGACGGCGTTGTTGTTGAGCTGGGTCGAGAGCCCCGAAACGACGCTCGGCGGCGGTGAAAAGGCGGGCAACCCGATCCAGTGCTTCATTTGAAGGATTGGGATGCGCCACCAGCTCGAAGAAATCGAGAAAAGCGCGCGCATGCCAGCCCTCCGGCATCCCCAGCAGTGAAAGCAGATCCCACACTTCCACCGGATGCACCTGCATCGGAGTCGCGGTCAACAGAACCAACCCTGGCAGGCGCGGCGCGAGCTCGCGCATCAGTCTCAGCAAGGCGTTGGGTCGAGCGTCATCGAGGTTGACCAGGCTTCGACGGCGGGCATGGTGCGCCTCATCAAGCACCACAAGATCCCAGGGCTCAGCCTGATTGATTACCTCATCGAAGCGATCTTGTCTTCGCAACAGATGGCTGGAAACGATCATGACTGGCTGGCGGTGCCACTCAGAACGCAACACAGGCAGTTCGCGACCTTCTGGCTGCGCCGGGCTGGGCTGCCAGCGCAGCACATGGCCGTCGTAAATCGGCCAGTTCAAGTTGAACTTCTCGCGCAGCTCGATCTGCCACTGCTTGCAGACGCTGGCCGGCGCCATGACTAGGATGCGACTGGCACGGCCGGCAAGCCAGGCCTGGCGCAGCATCAGGCCTGCCTGGATCGTCTTGCCCAGACCCACTTCGTCGGCAATCAGCAGCCGCGGCGGCCACTGGTCATACAAGCGATGGAAGGCACGAATCTGGTGCGGCCAAGGCGTCACGGCCGCAGTTGCTTCACCCACTAAAACGCCACCGCCAGGCAGCTTGGGTGCCTCGCGTATAAAGCCCCACATCGCTCGCCTTCGCTCATCCCAGTCGATCACGGGCAAGGCCGGCGAATTTATCGGAACGATTGCAGGATCGCAGTCGCCATCTGTGTCAGCCGGTCGCAGACCCGGCGGCCGTCGATCATCCGGCGGCAGGAAGCGCAGCAGCTCTTGCCGAACTGCAGCGGGTACATCAAGCGTGATCACCCGACTTGCCCGATCCGCCCACAGCCGCGCGAAGCTCTCCTCTTCCGCTGCCACTCGCTCGGGTTCGATCCATGAGCGGAACAGATTCAGACTTTCCCAGTTGAGAGTCCAGCCGGCCGCGGTCTCGTTGAGACTGCCGTTGAAGGCAATCTTGTCACCAGACTTGTCCTCAAAGACGCCGGACTTTTCATGGAACAACGGGCCGCTGGCCGCCAGTGGACGGCGCTGCGAATCGCAGGGAATCGCGACTTTGGTTTCCAGCACGCCGCGCGCCACCATCCAGGCCAGCAGGGCGAGGGCATCGGTCTCCTCGGGTCGCTGCGGCTGCAGCGGGCTTGCGAGCAGTTGCGCCTCCACCGTGTCGCGCAGCGACTGGCCCTTCTCGATCGCCGCGACTTCGGGCTCGGCCAGCGTGCAGCCAATGATCAGGCGCATGCGCCCGCCGTTGTGAATCAGGTATTCCACACCACGCGCCGCCAGGGTCAGCGCGCGCGCATTGAAGTAACCGGTGGTGCGGTCGTAGGTCTGCGCGCACTGCAGGGCTGGCACGTACACCTGATCGAGCAGGTTGCCCTGCTCGGGGGTATAGCGGATGCGCCAATCCTGGTCGCGCAGCAGGCTCATCTCGCCGCTTCCAGCGCACGTTGTTGCTCCTCGAACATGCGCAGCTGCTCGGGCTGGCCGATCTGGTCGGCGAAGGCCAGACGACGCAGTTTCTCCAGCGCGTCGAAGTCGCCAGCATGGTCCTCGGCCTCACCCGCTTCACCTCGCAGGCCCGGCGGTACCGGCAGCACCTCGAGCAAAGCCTCCAGCGCGAGCAGGAACTTCGCATCGGTATCGAGCCCATTGTGTTGCAGCAGCTCCAGCGCCGCAGCCGCGCCCCGACTGCGCGCCCGATGCGCCGCATGGTGAAGGGCATCGAGCATGCTGCTGGAGCCGTCGGCGGCGCCAGCGCGACCCTTGGCCACGCGGGCCGCGGAATCGAGCAGATGCAGATTGCTCTGCTTCTTCTCCGCCAACTTTCCGATGATGTCCCGCTCCAGATCCACGCCCACAGCGCGCGCCAACATCAGCGCTTCGTCGTAGGGAAATGCCGGTGCGGCAAAGCTGTCCCAGGCCAGCACGAACCAGGCGGTAGGCGGATCGAGTTCGGCGCGGGTGCTCTGCTGCACCAGCTGTTTCAGACGCCAGTCCTTCACCTCGCGACGCGCGGCCTCCAGCGCATCCTCGGGCGTTGCCTCGTAGGGATCAGACGCCTCTTGAAACAATGCCGCCTGGCGATTGCGGCGAGTCTGTTCTGGCTGCGGCCTTGGCCTGCCTCGGCGCAACGGCCAGTGTTTGGAAAATTCCTGCAGCGCCGGTCCGAAGCTGGCGAGATAAAGATCGACGCCGCGGATTCCGGCCTTCTGAAACTCGACAACGCGTTTGCGCACTTCAGCCGCCAGGGTGGGCTCGACATCTTCCCAGTACAGCGTGTCGTCGGCGGCCTTTGGCGGCCGCGGACGGCAGACCAGGAAGATCGTGCTGTTTGCAGCGGCCTTGTTCTTGATGTGCAGCGAACTTTCGGACTCGGTGTTGATCGGCCAGGAAGCAGTGATGGTGAAGCCGGCCTCCATCAGGCCCTTGGTCAGTGCGTCCCAGGCACCGGTGGCCTTGTGGGTGAACATCAGGGTCATGATGCCGTCGGGTTTCAGCACGCGTCGGCACTCGGCGAAGATCGCCGCCATGCGCTGCTGGTAGTCGCGCCCGGCCAGCACCTTTGCGCCCTTCTCGCCGCGAAAGCGAGCCGGATTGGCCACCGCCTCGCTGTCCTTGTCGGTGAGTTGGCGGCGGAACAGTTCGGGATACACCCGGCCGGCGGTGCGCTTGAGCCAGACGTAGAAGAAGTCAGACAGCTCGGCATACATCACGTTGTCGTAGTAGGGCGGATCCATCACCACGCAATCGATGCTGCCATCACTGAGATGATCCAGCGCCTCGCCAGACTTGCAGCTCAGCTCGATGGTCTGTGGTGCGTAGGCTGGCGCGCTTTCGGCCACGAACAGCCCACCGCCCATGCGCTGATCCAGTTCGCTGGCCTTGCGGCCCTTCTTGCCGACGCTGGCCTCCGGGCGTACCAGGGCCACGAGCTCGCCGATGCACTTGGCGGTCTGCCCGATCGCCCAGTCGAAACCCAAGCCGACGATCAGCGGCGCCATCTCGGCGTAGGACCACTTGAACGCGAAGTCGTGGCGGTCGAAGGTGTTGACCATCACCTGTCGGTTGGAGTGCCAACGCGACATGCGCGAGTTGTAGTCGCGCAGCTTATCCAACGACAGCGCGAGATAGCCGAAGGCCGCGCGCGTAAGTTCGTCCAGCCGGCCGGCGGCGCGCTCTTCCTCCAGCAGCTCGCGATAGATTTCGACTGCGGTGACATGGCCGAGCAACTGGCGCGGCGAGAACAGGTCGCGCCAACGCGGCATGCCGTACTGGATCGGTCGGTTGTCGTTGATGGTCTCCGGAACGCGCTCGCTGGGAACATCATCCATTGCCTCCCACAGCGGCATTTTCTCGGCCAGCCGCTGTGCGATCAGCGCCGACACCTCGTCCTCGGCCGTAGGTGCGCGGTAACCGCGCTCCCAGCCTTCCTTCTTGCGCCCAGTCTTGGTGGTCTTGAGTACGCGGCGCTTGTATACGATGGCGTAGATCTGCTCGCCCATGCGCCCGGCCTGCGCCTCGGCCTTGATGTGATCGCCGTCGATGGGGCGTGCACAGTCAGCGTAGGGGCACAGGCCGTCGCCGCGCGCCACCGTGCCCTCGGACTGCTGCTTGATACTGCCGACGATTTCAAAACTGCAGCGGCGGGTCTCCGTGTCGGGCTTGAGCCGCACGCCGGTTCCGTCACCAGCAAGTTTCCAGTTCGGCGAGAGCGGCACTAGGCCGTCGCAGTGTGGGCAAGAGACGGTGCGTGCCCAGAGGTAGCCCAGCACCTGCGTGCCTTCTGGCTCAACCGGGAACACACCGATGAACCGGGGCTCGGCAAGCTCGGTGAATCGCTTGGAGATTTCCAGGAATCGCACCCGCACCTTGTCTTCAAAGCGGACAGGCCATTCGTAGGTGGCACGCTGAATCAGTACCGCCACGGGATTCAGGTCGTTGCCGTAGGTCGGCAAGCCCAGTCGGACAGACTCGAAGGGAATTGATCCCCCGCCCGCGGTAGGGTCCAGCACGGACGGGGAAGTCAGATTTAGTTTCGTAGCTTCTGATATCACCCAAGCTTTTTCTGAATCGGTTGGCGCGTACTTGAATGCCCGCTCGTACCCATAGGGGTCCAGACCGAGGTTCTCCCCAGTGCGTTTTGCTGCATCGATGCGCGCGCGCGTCTTGACTGGATCACCATGTATGCCCATCACGCGCATGAACTGCTCGCGATCCGCTTCAGCGGGCAGCAGGGAACCCAGCACTGCCGCGCGCGACGCCACCAAGGGCCGCCGTGCCCACCACACATGCAGGTAGTACGTGGGCGGCAGCGCGGTCATAGAGCGTCGCTCGCGCACGCTCTCCTCGCCGAGTGCGGCGATGGGCAACCAGTGTTCGATCAGGCGTGAAGTCGTCATTGCGCGTTTCCGTGGTCGTTGGCGCCGGGTTCAAAGCGGCGTATGTCCGCCACGTTCGGGTGAATCGACGGACGCGAAGCGCCGGAACTCTTCCTGCCAGCACTCATCGCCTTTTGCCACCACGAAGGATGATCCAGGTCCATCGCAATCGCTGCAGCAACGTTGCCGGCGGTGCGATGTCATCGGCGGCACCGTGCGCGTGGTTCGCCGGACCCGCGTGCCCGGCGGTCATCGAAATGTCGTCGAAGGCGTCGAAATGTGCCCACTCCCAGAAATCGCGAAGCGACACGGCCTCGGCGGGGCGCACGTCTGCCTGCACCGACTCGATCCGATGGCAGTCTGCGAACAACTTTTCCATCTTGACGGCGACCGCCTGCAGCTCGTTGATCTTGTTGGTGGCGCCAGAATCAAGCACCAGCAGCAATTCAACCGCGTACTTCTGTGCGGTCGTCTTCCGCTGCATCAGCAACACGATCCGGCAACCCTCCATCCGCTTGGCTAGGTTGCGCATGCCCCCTCTTGCAGGGCCCCACGCTTCGTTGAAGTCGTTGGGCAACGCATTGCGCAAGAAGCGCTGAGCCATCCAATAGGACAGGCCGTCGCGATGTGCGTCGACCAGTCGAATCGACGTATCGGGCTGATAGGGAATGAGGTACTGCGCTTCGATGATTCGGCGGTCTGCCGGCGTCGCCTCGAAGTAATGCTCGGCATCGTCACCGAGGGCGAACAGGTTGAGCTTCTTGAGACTGCGACCGAAGAAGGCGCCCTTGTCCTTCTTCGCTCGGCGAACCAGAAGCAGATCAATCGCAGTGCCCGGTTCGGCCTTCTCCATCACGCATGAGTAGGGCGTGATGACCGCCCGCACTGATCCATCGGATGCCAAACCCAAGTCGGCGTGTGCCGCCATAGGAATGAAGTCACCTTGGCTCCAGCCCGTCAGGACTCCCGCCACCTGCCGGCCCCGTCATTCCGACCAGAAGCTGGCAGGCGGCAGCAGGCCCCGTTGGCCAGACTCCTGCTGAGCAACCCGGAACGGCGCTAGCCTGTTCTCGCGTGCGTCGAACTCTGCATGTCGAGCCGCAATGACCTCCAACAAACGGTCGATGGCCGCCTGCTCAACCGGCTGTTCGGCCAGCTTCTGCCACAGCTCACTCAACTCCTTCGACGGCTTGGGCAGGATCATGCCCATCGGTCGCGAATGACGAGCTTGCCAATCGTTGGCGAGTTCGGCGACCCCGTGCAAACGCGCTAGCGTCTCTGGACTCGGGCTCTCCCCGTCCAAAAGTTGATAGATGCGCTGGCGGCTGACGCCGAGCGCTTCGGCCAGCTGCGCACGCGTCGGCGAAAGATGCAGCGAGATCATCTGCAGGAGTTCCGTCGTATCCGCACTCGCTGCCGTTTGAGGCTTGTCTGGCACGTAGGCGAATGCCGACCCTGCACCAATAGTGATCCCGTGCGTGGCAAGGAGGTCGGTGATCGATTGGATTGGCGGCCGACTGTCCTCGGCAACTTCGACGATAGAAGGGATGCTCAATGCCTGGACATTGATCACTTCACAATCAAGTGCGAATGCTGCTGCGCTCATGCCACACCTGTCATGTCAGTGCCGCGAAAGTAATCGATTGCGGCGCGTTCGAACACATTCTCAAACCCATTGCTTGCTTCGTCATGCGCCGTGGAAAGCACATCTTCCAAGCGATCCAACTTGAATCCCTCGACTTTCACCACTCTCTCGACATCGACGACTGCGATGAGTGACTCTCGGCTGAAGGGCCCCACCAAGTCTGTCGGCAATTTCACGGGAACCGCCATCATCAGATCTGGTGGAGGTGCGATCTTCTGTTTCGGCTTGAGACGTATTGTTCTGACGCGAATATGAAAAGAGCCGTCCGATCTATCAAAGTCTCGAATGGCCATCCCGCGAGAACTCGACGCATCCAGATCGCCAGCTTGCCACTTCGGAGATAACCACGAATTGAGCTTGCCACCCTCGGGCGGACACGCTACGTCGAGCGTTCTGACCCGCACTTCGTTAATGGTCAGCGCCAACGCCGCAGCCGACCACTTGTCCAGCACTTCACGCAGCCGCTGCGTTGAGCCGCGAAAATTGCCGCTGTAATCGGCATCGAAAAAACTGAGCTTGGTCGGGAGGATTCGAGCCGCCACCGACCTGTTTGCGTTCATGAACACGCGGCACTCGGTTACTTCGGTGTGCACCTGAATCTGGTCGCCAGTAGTCTGGACCTTCAGTTCGTGCACGCTGCCGTCTTCGACAAAGGGATACTGGCCACTTTGCTGAAGGGCGCCCAGCGCTTTGACTTCGTCCGAGAAGTTGGCGCGCTTGGCATAACCGATCTCGATGACCGACAGTACGAGCGGCGCTCGCGCCCATGATCCCAAGCATTTTGCCATTTGTCCCCCTCCACTCCTGTGCGCACTTTACACACTGTCAAGTGACTTGACCATCTGGTTGGAAGTTCCTGCACCTGTTCAGGTTTCTGACTTTTTCTCGCCGCTGAATCTGTTCAGAACGCGATCGGGGCATTGTCGGTGGGCCCGCGGGCGCCTCAGATCCCAGTCCAGCAATCCAGTATCAGTCCTCGGACGCATTCAGGACGATGCGCAGGGCCTGAAGCACGCGCCGCGGCTTGCGCCGGTGCATGACCATGCCTAGCCAGTAGGCCGCCTCCTCGCGACCCATGCGTTCGATACCGTCGATGCAGGCCTGCATGTTGCCGCGGTTGCGCATCGGCGCCAGAGTGCGGAACAACAGGCCCAGCACCAAGGCGGACTCTTCGTCTAGTGCCTGGACATTGCGCCGGCCTGGCGTGCCGGGACCAAGGCGAACGCCATGCTGGCGCAGCATGCGCAGGATGCGCGGCTCGAAGCGTTCGAGCGCGGCACCGCGAAGCCCACCTACGAACACGGCCTCGCCTTCTTCGATTCCCATCACCGGCAGGCGATAGACCCGCATTTCGCTCTCACCGGGTCCATGCCGGTACAGGCGCAGCTCATAGCGGGGCGCTGCGCTGCGCACCGGCCGGACACGCTTGACGCTGCTTGTCGCCATCAGGCGCGCTCCGCTTCGGCAGAAACGAAGACCGCGGCATTGCCTACCCGAGTGAGCTGCTCGCGCAAGCGCTCGGGCGCGTCGCCCGACAGGTCGAGGCCGCTGACGAAGCAAAGTTCTAAACGAAGAAAACTTGCGTTCTTGTCCTTAGCGGCGGTCAATTGCGGCTGCAGGAACTCGCGGACGAGCTGGGCTTCCGTCACTGGGCCGCTGAACTCCAGAACCAGCATGCCACCTTCGGTCATCTCCAACTCAACCTTGAGGCTGGCGCGCTTGGTAGCGCCCGCCACTGCGTTGACGGCGGGCAGCAAGCGAAACAGATCACTGGCGTCGAAGCACTGCACCGCGATGGCCGCCAGGTGCTTGCAGCCGCTGTCGCGAGCCTTGTCGAACAGGATGCCCAAGGCTTCCTTGAGCGGTCCTTCCGCCTGCAGGCGGGGCTGCATTTCGGCCAGCTGGGGCTGTCCGATTGGCGTGTGAGGGGAATAGTTCGGAGGGGTTCCGCCGCCGGGCGGCGCGGCGACTGACGGAGCCGCGACGCTAGGCTCGGTGGACTTCTCACCAGCGGGCTTGCGCGGCCAGAGACCGTTCTGTTCGGCGAACCCGCGCGTGAGCACGAAGGATTGTTCATCGATCACGATCTGCACGCCAGGATCACCGAGGCCGTAGATCAATTCTGCTCGGCGATAAATGTAGTCACCACGCTCGACACCGGTGCGGACGAGCCGAATAAACGCGTCGTCTCCAAGCAAGATCGACAGAGCCGGGTCCTTGCGGAATTCGTTACGCAGATCAGCAGTGCTGATCTGTCCCTTCTTCAGTGGCGTCCGGTCACGCACGTAGGCCGGTGACTCCGGGGGATCCTCGGCACCACGCAGCTTGTTGAGGTCGCGCAGTGCGGTAAGTACCTGCTGCTGGCCTGCGCCGGGTCGGTCCGAGGCGGTCCCCAGATCGATGACTGAGTGGGCGAGATCGATATTGGCTCCCGCGGCGCGGTTGCGCGCCGGGTAGTAAAGGTTGCGGTAGCACTGCGCTACGGCAACGGCGAGTTCATGCCGCGAGCGCTCTTTCCACTCCCGGAGTTTGGATTGGTGATGTTCGGGAAGCTCCCGGATCCGCTCGTTGCGGGTCATTTGCTGCAAGGCAAGCCGGCGCTTCATGCGCTCAACCATCAACTGGATACGGCCCTCATCGGCAACGAGAAAGACCAGGTTGTTTAGCAACATGCGTAGGCTGCCGGAGTTACCTTTACGCTGGAAGATTTCCTGTACGCGGTCGGGGAGACCTTCTTGCCCCGCAGCCACGGTATCCGCCTCGTGATTGATCAACGCTAAGCGCGGAGCGCCGCCGCCAACGTCGTCGGGAACGTCCCAAGGTCCAGCAGGAAATGGCACAAGCTCGAGCGTGGTACCGCCAAAAATCCGGCGAATTTCGTCCTGCAATTCGGCGCGAATCTCCTCGCGGTCTACATTCCGCTCCTCGCGGCGCACCAATTGGGTGAGGTTGGGTTCGTAAAGGAACCGCAGCGGCGCGTTGGGACGGTCATCGAGATAGGCGGACTGGTCGCGGAAACGAGTTCGAGCATCGTCGATGAAGGCTCCGTCCAGAATCGGCCCAAGCATGGACAAGCGAAGCTCGTCCGCATTCACGCCTCGCAGGTCCGAGTTGAACGCCAGGGTGTGGGTCAGTACCGTTCGCGCGACGTAGGACGCGTAAGGTGGCAATCCTGCGTACTGCGTCTTGTCGATTTGCTGCGCGAGCGCAAGCTGGCCCCTCTCGCCGGCAACGTCGGAGCGAATGGCGGGGACCAACTCTGGCTGCTGTAGGCGGGTGACGATCTCCTGATAGATCGCCGGATTGCCGGGGTCGATATGGTGAAGGTGGATAGCGGTCGCGTCGGCAGGGCGATCCTGCCAAAGCTGGGCCACCGTTCTGACCAGCAGTCGCAGCATGCCTCGGACCCGGTGAAAGGTGCCAAGTGTGGCGGTCTTGTGAGTCAAGGTGTCGAGCAAGGCGGGATGCAGCGGGTAGCTGCGCTCGAATAGCTCGCCGATATCGCCGTCGGAAACGGTCGACGGAAGCGCCGCAGCGTGTTGCTTCCAAAGGGCCCGGTAAGCCGCGACCGCCTCGGAAGCTTTTTGTGCATCGATGCGAGAGAAAAGGCGCCGACGTAGCACTAGGGCGGTCTCATCGTCCTCAGTGGGATTCAGCAGCGTGGCCTTGCGGGCCGCGACACTTTCGATCTCCGCCATGCGGCTGGCAAGGAAGTCGTTTTCCTCCGCGTATGCGTCTGTAGCGCGCCCGTCTTTACCGACGGCGAGCGAGAACACCAGGGAGACGTTTGGAGACGACTCAACGGCCTTTATCAGCGAGGTCAAGAAGGCCGCCAGCTGGTCGCGGCCCCCATGCGGCATTCCTCTGACTTTGCGCAGGTAGATTGCGGGCTCGTCGAGCAAAATCAGGGTGGGTTGATTGCCGAACAGTTCCTTGAGCGTATCGGCACCCGGTGCGACGGCCTGCTCATCGCTGGCACGCACCCGTTCGAACCCATCCTTACCCGCCAAAGAGTAGGCAATCTCACCCCAGGGAGTGTGGGCCCGGATCCCGTCACCCATGGATCGTCCGTTGGCCGGATCGGCGTTCTCGCCATCAAAGACGGCCACCCGCACTGGGCCGGTGGGAAGGAGCGAGGGGTCAATAAACTCCTCTGGTTTGAACACGCCCTTCATGCCGTTTGCCGCGTGTACAAGCGCGATCAGGCCGTGGGTCTTGCCGCCACCGAATGATGTGTCCAAGCGAAGCACAGCAGCGGCCTCACCCCCCGCGCCGCTCAGGCGACGACAAACCGCCTCCAGCAGGTTGCGTAGTCCGCGCGTCGGGTACGTATTGGCGAAGAAGCGCGCTGGGTCCGAGTAGTCCGGCACCGCATCGCCCCGGATGACCGCAGCCAGATCGGCCGCTAGATCCGCGTCGCTCACTCGGCCGTCCCGTACATCTTCGCGAGGCTGGCATACGTCGAATATCGTGGGCACGGACATCAGTCAGCATTCTCCAGAAGCGGTGGTAGTGACCGACTTGGCCACAGACATCGAAACCCGCGTCATTTCGATTATCGCCCGCGATCAATATTAGTTAAACGAGAAGACTTTCGGCCGAGCAGGCGATCCAACAACGCCTTGTCTCATAGCCCGGTTCGCTGCCGTAGGACCAGCCAGCGGAGGAGCATAGCGTTCATCGCTTTGCCGGGTCAGCAATGATCCACGACTTTCCCGAGTGAGGGTGCTGACAATGAATCCGGGTGATGGGCGACGGCGCATCAATTGACACTCATGTCACGGCGCGTACTCTGCCGCTGGAGGCAGCGTGTCTTCTACACGTCGAGACAACCATCCCAGAAACCGCAATTGACCGCTCCCCGATGTCACGTATTGCTTGGTGGCCCTTAGTTTATGGACTTCGTTCGACTCACCCGTATGGTGTGGGCCGCTACCCACCCGATTGCACCTTTGGAAGCCCGTCTCCCTTTGTCATTCGCTCGCTGCGCGAGCCGCCTTCGCTTACGCTCGGACCTCGTTGCAGGTGTTCAACCTGCGCCTCGTCATTTCGCGCCAGCCGGCCTCCCAAACGCACACTCGGGTGCGTCCAACTGCGGTTTCTAGGATCACTTCTATGTCCGTCAGCACGCCATTGCTAGTCACTTTTTCGCTTTAACTGTTCGCGTTGATTGCGATTGGTGTGTGGGCGTGGCGATCAACCAAGAGCTTCGACGATTACATCCTCGGCGGGCGCTCACTGGGTAGCGTGGTCACGGCCTTGTCTGCCGGTGCCTCCGACATGAGTGGGTGGTTGTTGCTGGGCTTGCCGGGCACGCTGTATCTGTCCGGGCTCTCGGAAGCCTGGATTGCGTTAGGCTTGGTCATCGGCGCCTGGTGCAACTGGAAGTACGTCGCCGGGCCGCTGCGTGTGTATACCGAGCGCACCGAGAACGCGCTGACCTTGCCTGACTATTTCACTCACCGGTTCGAAGATCACAGTCGCCTGCTGCGCATCCTGTCGGCCTTGGTGATCCTGCTGTTCTTCGCCGTGTACTGCGCCAGCGGTATCGTCGCCGGCGCGCGACTGTTCGAGAGTGTGTTTGGCGTGCCGTATGCGACCGCGCTTTGGGTAGGTGCGGCGGCGACCATTCTGTACACCTTGATCGGTGGTTTCCTCGCGGTGAGTTGGACCGATACCGTGCAGGCAACGCTGATGATTTTTGCACTGGTGCTGACCCCGGTCGTGGTGGTCCTCAGCAATGGCGGACTGCAGCCCAGCCTGGCGCTGATCGAGCTGACCGACCCGACGCGCCTGAATTGGATAGGTGCCGGTGGTGTGATCGGAATTGTTTCGACGATGGCGTGGGGGCTTGGCTACTTTGGCCAGCCGCACATCCTTGCCCGCTTCATGGCGGCGGGCAATCTGCAGACGATTCGTAAGGCACGGCGAATCGGCATGCTGTAAATGGTGTTTTGCCTGTTCGGGGCGATGGCGGTGGGCTTCTTCGGCATCGCCTACTTTGCAGCCCATCCGGAACAAGCCGCGACGGTGAGCGAGAACCCGGAGCGTGTGTTCATCGCCCTGTCGACATTGCTGTTCAACCCTTGGGTCGCAGGCGTGCTGTTGTCGGCCATTCTCGCCGCGATCATGAGTACGCTGTCTTGCCAGTTGCTGGTGTGCGCAAGCGCGCTGACCGAGGACTTCTATCGCGGCTTTGTGCGCCCGAAGGCCAGCCAGCGCGAGTTGGTCTGGTTCGGCCGGGCGATGGTGCTGGCGGTGGCCTTGCTGGCGATCCTGATCGCCAACGATCCCGAAAGTCGCGTGCTGGGATTGGTGAGCTATGCCTGGGCAGGTTTCGGCGCGGCCTTCGGACCCGTGGTGCTGTTCTCGTTGTTCTGGCCGCGGATGACGCGCAATGGCGCGCTGGCCGGGATGATCGTCGGCGCGTTGACCGTTATCGCCTGGAAGCAGACCGGCAGTGCCCTGTACGAAATGGTGCCCGGCGTGCTGCTCGCCTCAGTGGCGATCATCATCGCCAGCCTGCTGGGCAAGCCTCCATCGGCAGCGATGGTCTCGCGGCACACGGCCGTACATGCAGAACTGAACGCGGTGGGGTACTGAGTCGACCCACAGTCTTGCCGCTTCAGCGGCCTTTGGGACGGACATTACGAGCCACTCTCGGATCAGGCTCGAAGGCGGCTCCCACTGCGCCCGATTGGTTTGCTTGCGCCTGAAGCATGAAGTGCATGGTCTCTCATGCAGTGGGGTAGGGTGCGTCCGAGACGCACCCTACAACCCTTGCCACCCGCGCCACACCTGCGGCAGGTCGGTTTAGTGTTTCAGGATCACGTACAGCGCGTGGATGATGCCGGGGATGAAGCCGAGCAGGGTCAGCAGGATGCTGAGCCAGAAGTGGCCCTTGAAGCCGACTTCGAGGAACACGCCCAGCGGCGGCAGGATGAACGCGAAGATGATCTTGAAGATGTCGGTTGCAGTGGCGGCCATGGGCGTACTCCGGAAGACTTTGGGTAAGCCAGTGTCCCATCGTTTCTTCGGTTTTTCGGTGCGCTTGCTTACTAAAGATGCACAGCCGCGCGCGGGACCTTCGCCGCGCGGCTGATCCAAGCCCGCCAAGTTGCACGGTTGGCGGAGACGATGACGCACTTTTTACTTCTTTGTTTCCCTCATTTGACGCGAGTTTGACGCCGAGCATAGGAGCTTTGGCAGCCTAGAAATCACCTATGAACTCATGTTGACGGGACAGCAGATCTCATTTTTCCGATGACACCCGGAAATGCTCAGATGGTCGCGGTGATCGGTGCCGGCATCGCCGGAGCCGCCTGCGCACGCACCTTGTTTTTGGCCGGGCACTCGCTGCACGTGTTCGACAAATCGCGCGGGCCGGGCGGTCGGCTTGCCACTCGCCGCGTCGAATGGGTCGACCAAGCAGGGCAGGCCTGCACGACGCGATTCGACCACGGTGGCATCGGCATCACGGCCCACTCGGAGGTTTTCCAGGCTTTCCTGGACCTTGCCGTGTCGGCGGATTGGCTGGCTGATTGGAAGCCCACGCTGGCCGCCGACAGCTTGCCGCTTGAAGACGGCAGCCGGCTGTATGTGCCCACGCCGGACATGCCTTCGCTGTGTCGCCGCCTATTGGATGAAGTGTCTGCCACGTGGTCATTCGCTGTTGACGGTCTGCACAAAAGTCCGCGCGGCTGGCAGGTGGAGGCGGCTGGCGAGCGCTACCCCGTGCAGTTCGACGCGGTCGTGTTGGCGCTGCCGCCGGCGCAGGCTGTTCCTCTGCTCAGCCCGCACCGGCGCGACTGGGCGGGGTACGCGGCTGCCACCGCGATGCAGCCTTGCTGGACCTTGATGGGCATCGCAGCTGCCCCGGAACCGGCGCTGGCTTGGGAGCTTGCGCGGCCGCCAACGGGCCCGTTGGCGTGGGTGATGCGGAATGAGGCCCGACCGGGCCGTGAGCCCGCGCATAGTCAGACGCATTGGGTCGTGCATGCGCGAGCGGACTGGAGCCGCCTGCACCTCGAACAACCGGCCGCGTGGGTCCAACAGCAGATGCAGACCGCACTCGACGACTGGCTCGGTCGGACCGTTAGCTGGCAGCACAGCGTGCTGCAGCGCTGGCGCTATGCGCTGCCGCCGGCGCACAGGGCCGCCGCGTCCGAGTCGTGCTGGTGGGATGCCGCTCAGGGTTTAGGCGTCTGCGGCGACTTCCTCGGCGGTGCGGGTGTCGAGGGTGCTTGGTTGTCTGCGCAATCGCTGTGCGCGGCGCTGCTACAACGTGAGTCGGTTGCGGCCGCCGAGATCACCCCATTCGCTGCCCATCACGCGGATCACGCGGCTAAGCACCGCGCCGCATGAACAGGCTTGCATTCCACTCGCTTTGCGGCAGCGTGGTTTCACGATGAAGCCGGGCAGCACGGGTTTTCGTGGCAACAAGGCGGCGTTGCCGAGCAAGCCCTGCGTGGCTTGCGGCTTGGCGATGAGCTGGCGGCGGCGCTGGGCAAAGAACTGGGCTGAGGTGAAGTACTGCTCCGACGCCTGTCGACGTAAAAAAGTTGCGCGTGGCTGAGTTGCGCGCCCTGATCATCGTGCTGGGCGATCAGCTGGATCTTGATGCGGCGGCATTTGATGGCTTCGATGCGGCCGTCGATGCGGCGTGGATGGCCGAGGTGGCTGAAGAATCGACCCATGTGTGGTCGAGCAAGCCGCGGACTGCGATGTTCCTGGCGGCGATGCGCCACTTCGCGCTCGCCCTGCAGGACGCGGGTCGCCCGCTGCACTACACGCGGCTGGATGCGCTGGACAACAGCGGCAGTCTGGGTGCGCAGTTGCACGCCGACATCCTGCGCCTGAAGCCGGCTCGCCTGGTGATGACCGCGCCGGGCGACTGGCGAGTGCTGCAGGCGATCAAGGCTGTCGCCGAGACCAACGGTCTTGCGCTGGAAATCCGGGCGGACCGTCACTTCTTCAGCAGCATTGACGATTTTGCCGCGCACGCCAAAGGCCGCAAGTCGCTGCGCATGGAGTATTTCTATCGCGAGCAGCGCAAGCGTCATCAGGTTTTGATGGATGACGGTGAGCCGGTCGGCGGGCAGTGGAACTTCGATGCCGACAATCGCGAGTCGTTCGGCGCGGCTGGCCCGGTCGAGTTGCCGCCGCGCGCGCGGTTTGAGCCCGATGCGGTCACCTGCGAGGTAATTGCGCTCGTCAACACTCGCTTCGCAGATCACCCTGGGCGGCTTGACAGCTTCGCTTGGCCGGTCACGCGGGCGCAGGCGCTGCACGCGTTGCAGTCCTTCATTGAAGAGAGGCTGCGGCTGTTCGGTCGTTATCAGGATGCAATGTGGCCGGGCGACCCGTGGCTTTACCACGCGCATCTGTCGGCGGCGCTCAATCTCAAACTGCTCAACCCGCGCGAAGTGGTCGCCGCAGCGGAAGCAGCGCACCGTGACCGGCACGCGCCGCTGGCCAGCGTCGAAGGTTTCATCCGCCAGATCCTTGGCTGGCGCGAGTACGTGCGCGGTGTCTACTGGACGCAGATGCCGGGCTACCTGGAACGCAACGCACTCGACGCCCAGCACGACCTGCCGGCGTGGTACTGGACCGGCACCACCGATATGGCCTGCCTGCGCGACGCGCTGGCGCAGACGCTCGCGCACGGCTACGCCAATCATATCCAGCGCCTGATGGTGACCGGCCTATACGCGCTGATGCTGGGCGTGCAGCCGAAGCAGGTGCATGCCTGGTATTTGGCGGTGTACGTCGACGCGGTGGAGTGGGTCGAGTTGCCCAACACCTTGGGCATGAGCCAGTACGCCGACGGCGGCGTGATGGGCAGCAAGCCCTACATCGCCACCGGCAGGTACATCCAGCGCATGAGCCCGCACTGCAAGGGCTGCCGCTACGACCCCGCGCAGCGCAGTGGCGACAGCGCGTGTCCTTTCACCACCCTTTACTGGGACTTTCTGATGCGCCATCAAGCGACCCTGGCGAGGAATCCACGCATGGCGCTGCAGGTGAAGAACCTGGTCCGCATGACCGATGTGCAAAAGCAGGCGGTGATCGAACGTGCAGCGGCCATCCGCAGCGGCGAGGTCGGCGTGGCGCATGAGTGAATTCTTCGCGCCGACAGCACTTCCATTCAGGAACACTCAACTCACTGCCACTTAGGAACACTCAACTTGACTTTGATCGCTCTCATCACCGGTGCCAGCGGCGGCATCGGACGCGCCTTGGCTGCTCAGTTGCACGCGCAAGGCTGTCGGGTCGCCGCCGTGGGGCGTGATGCCGGCCGTTTGGCCGAGGTCGAAGCGGCCGTCCGCATCGTCGCCGACACCACCACCACGGATGGTGCCGCGCTGGCCATCGCCACCTGTCAGGAAGTGCTCGGTGCCGCACCGACCCTGCTGGCTCACTGCGTGGGCAGCACCCTGATCGCGCCGCTGCACCGCACCCGTGCGGACGCCTATCGCGAGGTGATACGCGTCAACCTCGACAGCGCGGTGTTCATGCTGCAAGCCTGGATCGCCGCGTTGAAGGGCGGGCCCGGCGCCGCCGTATTCGCGAGTTCGGTGGTCGCACGGATCGGCGTGGCCAATCACGAAGCCATCGCGGCAGCCAAGGGCGGCGTCGAAGCCTTGGTGCGCAGCGCTGCGGCCACTTACGCGGCACAGGGCCTGCGCATCAATGCGGTGGCCCCGGGCATGACCGAGACGCCGATGACCGCGGGCATGCTGAAGATGCCTGCCATGCGCGAGGGTGCCGCGCGTCAGTACCCGCTGGGCGGCTTGCAGACGGCCGAGCAGGTGGCCGATGCAATGGCTTGGCTGCTCGGCGACGGCGCAGCCCGCCTGACCGGGCAGGTGATTGCGGTAGATGGCGGTTTCACCACCGTGCGGCCGCTCGTCAAATAATCTGTCGTCAACCAGAGAAATTTTTGATGAGAGAAGACCTGCGCGGTTGCGGCAGGGCCAGCGGCTGCGTTGACCGCGATGGCTGCGGCCAGCCGCAGGTTGGCGAAAAAATGGGGCTCACTGAATTGGCAAGTCCGTTCAAAACGACAACTCCGAAGCCGATGGCCAAGAAGTGATGAAGGCCGACACCGCAGGCCCTTCGCTTATGGCCCGGCGACTGGGCGTTGGCGGGCTGATTCCGTTTATGAGCTTGGCCGCTGCGCTTTGGCTGGGGTGGCCGCATGACTGGGTGCCGGCAAACATTGCACTGCTGGGATACGGCGCGACTATCTGCAGCTTTTTGGGGGCAATTCATTGGGGCTTGGTGATGCGTGAGGGGTCGGCCCAAGCCGTACCGTCGCTGCTTTGGGGCGTGCTGCCCAGCCTGTTGGGTTGGGTGGCACTGCTGCTGGGCCAAGCAGTCGGGCTGTTGCTGATCGCGGTTTTGCTCTGGGCCTGCTTTGTGGTGGACCGGGTTCTGTATCCGCGCTACCAGCTACAGGCTTGGCTGCCCATGCGATTGCGGCTGACGCTGGTGGCTAGTGGAAGTTGTCTTGCCGGGGCGGCGGCGCTGCTGCACTAGCAGCCCATCGGGCTTATGTCGGCCGGGCTGCAAATCCACCTGTGCGGTCACTCATGCTGTCGAATCAGATTTCGCCAATTTTTGCCTCAACGCGCTGCTGTGGGCCTGCAAGGTATCGAAAATCTGTCCTCACGCAGTCGAATTTTCGCCTCGACCACCTCCCTCCGAAAGCTGCTCGGCGCATCTTCCTAATGAGGATTCAGCCCGAACCATTGCTGAGTTCACGCGCACCCATGGATGCTGAGTTCGCGGGCACCCATGGACGCCGCACGATGCGGTGCGTCCATGACGCACCCTACAGTCCGCCGGCGGCCCTTGCGACGGCGCGGAACAGGGCGCGGCCTTTGGCCATGGTTTCGTCCCATTCGCTTTCAGGGTTGGAGTCGTAAACGATGCCGGCACCGGCTTGCACGTGCAGGCGGCCGGCTTGGATGACGGCGGTGCGGATGGCGATGGCAGTGTCAGCGTCGCCGTTCCAGCCGATGTAACCGACCGCGCCGGAGTAGATGTTGCGTTTGACCGGTTCCAGTTCGCGGATGATTTCCAGCGCGCGAATCTTAGGTGCGCCGCTGACGGTGCCGGCAGGAAAGGTCGCGCGCAATACGTCGGTATAGGACAGGCCCGGCAACAGGCGGCCAGTGACTTCGCTGACGATGTGCATGACGTGGCTGTAGCGCTCGATCACGAACTGCTCGCCGACTTCCACGCTGCCGGCCTGGGCGACGCGACCGACGTCGTTGCGGCCGAGATCGATCAGCATCAGGTGCTCGGCGCGCTCTTTCGGATCGGCCAGCAACTCGGCTTCCAATTGCTGATCGCGCTCATGGGTTTCGCCGCGCGGGCGAGTGCCTGCGATGGGTCGAACGGTGACGGTGCCACCCTTCTGGCGAACCAGAATTTCGGGCGACGAGCCGACCACCTGGGTACTGCCGGTGTCCAGAAAGTACATGTAGGGCGAAGGATTCAGCGCGCGCAGCGCCCGGTAGACATCCACGGGCCGGGCCCGGAACGGCACGCTCATGCGCTGGCTCAACACCACCTGGAAGGCGTCACCTGCACGGATGTAGTCCTTGGTCTTTTCGACCGCCGCGATGAAGCCCTCGCGGGTGAAGCCGGAGACGAAGTCTGACTCCTCCAGCAACGAGGGGTCGATGACGTCGGGGTAACTGGCACCGGCGTGGCGCAGCCGAAACACCAGCGAATCCAGCCGCGCTTGCGCGCGTGCAAACGCCTGTGGTTCAGACGGGTCGGCGTGCACGACCAGGTACAAGCGCCCTTTGAGATTGTCGAACACCGCGACTTCCTCGGATTGCATGAGGAAGATGTCGGGGGTGCCGAGTTCATTGGGCGTATCGCCGCCGGCGAGGCGGGGTTCGATATAGCCGATGCACTCAAACCCAAACCAGCCAACGAGGCCACCGCTGAACGAGGGTAGCCCGTCGATCACTGGCACCGAATGCAGAGCGCGCAGACGCTCGACCTCAGCCAGCGGATCGGCTACTTCACGAGTTTCGCTTAACTCACCGCTGTCACGAATCTCCAAGCGATGGCCGAAGAAGCTGTAGGTGCGTCGCGAAGGCAGGCCGATGATCGAGTGTCGTCCCCAGGTCTCGCCGCCTTCGACCGACTCCAGCAAATAGGTGTTGGGGCCGTCGGCGAGCTTGAGATACACCGACAACGGTGTATCCAGGTCAGACAGGACCTCGCGCACGACCGGAATGCGGGTGTGACCCTCGGCGGCGAGGGCGTTGAAGCGTTTGGCGTCGATCACGGCGGCAGGCGGAGGTTGGGGCGGCGCGAGTATGCCGCAGCTGGTTGTTTTAGGAGCGCCCGCTAATCAACTTGGCAAGGCCAGATCATCCAGCAGCGCGCGCAGGAATCGCGCCGCCTCGCCGCCGGTGCAGGCGCGGTGATCGAAGGTCAACGAGAGCGGAATGATGCGATGGGTGGCAATGCCACCCATCGTGGGCACGACCTGGTGGCGGCCGCGCCCCGCCGCAACGATGGCGACACATGGCGGCACTACGACTGGGGTTGCATAGCGTCCGGCGTACTTGCCAAAGTTGGACAGACTGATGGTGTAGCCGGACAACTCGCTGGCGGCCAAGCTGCGCGCTTGCACCTGCACGCTCAGGCGATTCACCGCTGCACGCAGACCTGCCGCGTCGAGGATGTCGGCATTGCGCAAATTGGGCACGAACAGGCCTTCCGGCGTATCCACCGCAAGGCCGATGTCGACCTGCGGGTGCAGGGTGCGGGTGAGCGTGCTGCCGTCGAACCATGCGTTGAGTGCCGGCTCAGCGCGGCAAGCGACAACGATGGCGCGCAGCAAGCGCACGGTGATGTCGTTGCCGGGTGCCCAGGCGTCGACGTCGGCGTCATCGCATAGCGTGGTCGGGACCACTTTGGCGTGCGCGTCGGCCATGACTCTGGCCATGTTGCGGCGGACGCCAGTGAGCGGTTCGGGCTGGCCGCTGACTGAGATGCCGGGAGATTGGGTGCGCAAAGGACGGCCTGAAGCGGACACCGCGGTGCGAGCCGGTTCGGAGCCCCTCTCCCCTCGGGACAGGGGTTGGGGTGAGGGTACGGTCGGAGCGGTATGTTGGATGTTCTCCGCGGCAACGGCTTTAGTGCTGAGACGCTCATCTCCGTTGGGCGACTGCGCAAGACCCCCACCCGCACCCCGGCCCTCGCGAGCAGCGCTCGGGCGTTCATCGGCACGCAAGCCTTCGGCTTGCAAGCGTGCCTCCTCACCCCGAAGGGAGAGGGGCTTCAACGGCGTTGCTGCGGCGGCCTTGACGTCTGCCAGCGTCACTGAACCTTCCGCACCCGTTGCCACGACCCGACCCAAATCAACTCCCAACTTGCGCGCCAGCGCACGCACCGCCGGCATCGCTTTTACGCCACCGACCGCAATCGAGGATTCACTACGCACTTCGCTGCTGGCTTGCATTGCGCCGACGACAGTGCCGGCATCCGGATCCACCGCCTGTGTGGGGGCCGCGTTTGGCGACGAATTGGAGGGCTCAGTTGCAGCCTTTGCAGCTTCGGTCGCCGTGGCAGGCGGTGCCGCAGGCGCCCCATGGTGGCCGGTGTCATGGCCCTCGGCGCGTTGCGGCAGGCTGGCATCCAACTCGAACTCAGCCAGCAGCGTGCCGGTCACGATCACCGAGCCCGCCGGCCCGCCGATACGACGAACAATGCCCGAACATGGCGAAGGCACTTCGACGACGGCTTTGGCGGTTTCCATCGCCACCAGTGGCTCATCAAGGTGGGCGACTTGGCCGACGGCGACCAACCATTCGACGACGGTGGCATCGGGCAGGCCTTCGCCCAAATCCGGCAAAAAAAACGCTTTCAGACTAGCCATGGATGCTCGGTCGCTCTCATGAGTGAGGTCGTGCGGTGACGTCATGCAAATGCCATCAGGCGGCGGGCAGCGGCAGTGATGCGCGCAACATCCGGCATGAACTTCATTTCCAGTCGGAACAATGGAATGTGGGTGTCGTAGCCGGTCACTCGCAGCACCGGTGCGCGCAGGTCGAACATCGATTCCTCAGCCAGCCGCGCCGCGATCTCGGCGCCAAAGCCGCCGCTGCGTACGGCTTCGTGGACGATCACGCAGCGGCCGGTTTTCTTCACCGAATCGCGAATGGTGTCGAAGTCGAGCGGACGCAGAGTCGCCACATCGATCACTTCCGCCTGCACGCCTTGTTTGGCCAATTCATCGGCGGCTTCTAGGGTCTCTTTCACTTGCGAGCCCCAAGTCACCATGGTCAGGTCGGCACCTTCGCGCAACACGTAGCAAACATCCAGCGGCAGCGCTTCGCCGTCATCGGCGACTTCTTCCTTGTACTGCCGATAGATGCGCTTGGGCTCGAAGAAAATGACCGGATCAGCCTCGCGAATGGCCGCCAGCAGCAGCCCATAGGCGCGATGCGGAGAAGACGGCATCACCACCCGCAAGCCCGGCACGTTGGTGAACATCGACTCGTTGGCCTCGGAGTGGTGCTCCGGCGCGCGGATGCCGCCACCCCAAGGCACGCGCAGCACCAGCGGGCAGGTCAGGCGGCCTCGAGTGCGGGTGCGCATGCGCGCGGCGTGGCAAATCAGATGATCGAGCATCGGATACATGAAGCCATCGAACTGCGCCTCGGCCACCGGCCGCATGCCTTGCGTGGCAAGGCCGACGGCCAAACCGGCAATCGTGGTTTCATCCAGCGGCGTGTCGATGACGCGCTGCTCGCCAAAGCGCTGGGCGAGCCCCGCAGTGGCGCGAAAAACGCCGCCATTGATACCGACATCCTCACCCAGCACAACCACCGTCGGATCGCGCTCAAGCTCATGTGCCAGCGCCATGGTGATGGCTTCAATCAAGGCAACGGCGGCCATCAGCGGCCCTCCCTTGCCATCGCTTCGGCACGCTGCGCGAGCACGTCTGCCGGCATGTCGGCATACAGATAATCGAACATCGCTTCCACCGGCGGTGGTGGCACCGCGAGATAGGCATCGACTTCAACATCGACGCGCTTGCCACACTCGATCTTCCACTCGGCTTCCTGCTCAAGGCTCCACACGCCTTGCGCAATCAGCCATGCGCGTAGGCGCAAGAGCGGTTCACGCTGCCAGGCGTCCTTAACCTCATCTTCGTTACGATAACGGCGCGCGTCGTCAGCCGTGGTGTGGTCGCCCAAGCGATAGGTCACCGCTTCGATCACCGAGCCGCCATGGCCATTGCGGGCGCGCTTGAGGGCGTGATCGCAGGCCGCGCGCACCGCCAGATAGTCATTGCCATCCACTTGCACGCATTCCAATCCACCCGCGATGCCCTTCTGGGCCAGCGTCTTGGCGCCCGTTTGCGCCGTGCGCGGCACCGAAATCGCCCATTGGTTGTTGACGATCACCAACACCAGCGGCAGGGTGAACGCACCCGCTGAATTGAGGGCGGCGTAGAAGTCGGTCTTGGAGGTACCGCCATCGCCGCACATCGCCAGCGCGCAGCGTGGTTCACCACGCAGCTTGAACGCCAACGCCGCACCCGCCGCATGCAGGCATTGGGTCGCGATGGGAACGCAGAATGGATAATCGTGCGCCGGTCCCGAGAAATCGCTACCCCGCTCATCGCCGCCCCAGTACAGCAGCACTTCGCGCGGTTTCACCCCGCGTGCAAACATTGCGCCGTACTCGCGATAGGAAATGCCCAGTACATCGTCGTATTGCAGCGACTCACCGACCGCGATGTGGACCGCTTCGTGGCCCAGGCAGCTGGCATAGGTGCCGAGCTTGCCTGTGCGCTGCAAGGCGACTGCCTTGGCATCGAAACTGCGGGTAAACACCATCAACTTGTAAGGCTCGACCAAAGCCGTTGGGTCGCGCGCAAACTCCGGCAAAGGCTCGCCGCTGGGCATACCATCGACGCCAAGGTATTGCAGATAGTCGATTTCGAAAGTAGCAACCACGCTCATCGTGCGCTCCATCCATGCGAGCAAAGGGTTGGCGTATTTTTAAGCTCGTTCATCAGCTCGTTCATCAGCTCGTTCATTGGCTCAGAATGCAGGGCAGCTGCGGCAGGCGCATGACGCGCTGCACCACAGGACGTTACTCTTTCACGCTCGGCCTATGTGAAAGGCACTGCTTTGAAAGGCACCGCTGTGACTGCTACAGAAAATTTGCGCGCGGTAGAAGCAGGTATCACCACCGATCTGCGTGGACGTCTGACGTATGACGGCTATCTGCGCCTTGACGCCTTGTTGTCGGCGCAACAGCCGCTATCGCAGCCCGAGCATCACGACGAGTTGCTGTTCATCATCCAGCACCAGACCGCCGAGCTATGGTTGAAGCTGCTGGTGCACGAGCTGGGCGCGGCGCTCAAGCACTTGCAGCGCGACGAGATCGGTCCCGTGCAGAAGATTCTGGCGCGAGTGAAGCAAGTGCAGCGGCAGCTGTTCGAGCAATGGGCGGTGCTGGAAACGCTCACGCCAACCGAGTACGCGCAGTTTCGGCACGTGCTGGGGCCGGCATCGGGCTTTCAGTCATTGCAGTATCGAACCGTCGAGTTTCTGCTCGGTAACAAAAATGCCGAGATGCTGGCGGTGTTCTCGTATGCGCCGGTGTTGCAAGCCGAGCTTGAACGGGTATTGCACGCGCCTTCCCTCTACGACGAGTTTTTGCGCTACTTGGCGCGCGCCGGCCACGCCGTTCCGGCGCAGTGTCTTGAGCGCGATTTCACCCAACCGCACGTTCGCACCCCCGCGCTGTTGCCAATGTTCGAAGCCATCTACCGCGACCCGCAAACCCACTGGGCGGCGTATGCCTTGTGTGAGCAACTGGTCGATGTTGAAGCGAGCTTTCAACTGTGGCGTTTTCGCCATATGAAAACGGTCGAACGCATCATCGGCCACAAACGCGGCACCGGCGGCTCCAGCGGCGTGGGCTTTTTGAGCAAGGCCTTGGAGCTGACGTTTTTTCCGGAGTTGTTGGATGTACGGACGCTGCTGGGTTAGTGGTGCTGTGCTGCCGATCTTGTGGGAGCGGCGGAAGCTGCGAAGGCGCTGCCACTCAGGCAGACCCATCGCGGCTTCCGCCGCTCCCACAGTTAGTCCCATGCATGCAGGCTACGCACCCACTCGCGCGGATTTGCCCCGCAACAGCGAACCAACGGCGCGCGGAAAGCCCGTGTGCGGCTGCTTTTGCTCTTGCAGGGTCGCGCGCCTGCGCGGCTGCTTTTGATGTTGACTTAAAGAGCGGCGCCGCAGGAGCGGCACCCTCCAAAGGCGGCAGCATCAAGTTGCAACGCGAGCCGATTTGGAGCCTGCTTGCTTCGCGTCAGCGGAACCCCGATGGCATGTATAAAGTTTTCAAACTTGCTCATCCGTTTGACTCCCCGCCAAGCTGGGAGTATTCCTTGCGCACTTTTTTGCCTGCACGCGGCTTGCTTGCCGGTAGCCACCCATCGCCGGCGTGCCGGTTCTCACCACCTTGACAGGATCACTCATGAGCCACGTTTTTGTGCCGCCGCCGCCAGGCGAAGTTCTCGGTCATCCGAAAGCACTTTGGAATCTGTTCGGGACCGAGTTCTGGGAACGCTTCATGTACTACGGCATGCGCGCCATGCTCGCCGTACACGTGGCCGCGGCGTTCTTTGCGCAACTCGGCGATCAAGCCGATGCCGAAGCCAGTAAGACCTATGGCGGCTACACCGCGATGGTCTACATGACCGGCATCCTTGGCGGTTACGTGGCCGACCGCATGCTGGGCTACCAACGCTCGATCATGCTTGGCGGCGTACTCATGTCGGCCGGCATGTTTTTGTTGATGTCGCCGACGCTGCCCTTGTTCTTGCTGGGCCTAGCCATCGTCGTGGTGGGTAACGGCCTGTTCAAACCGAACATCTCGACCATGGTCGGCAAGCTTTACGCGCCGGGTGATGCGCGTCGCGACTCTGGCTTTACCATTTTCTACATGGGCATCAACGCCGGTGCGCTGGTTGCACCAATCGTCTGCGCGAGCTGGATCGGGGCCAACTATGGCTACCGCTGGGGCTTTCTCGCCGCCGGCATCGGCATGATCTTTGGCTTGATGATGTTCCAGTTCTACAAGGCTTGGCTCGGACAGGTCGGCACCACGCCGGCGGGCAAAGAAGGTTCGGGGCCGCTGATGCAGGTGCTGATCGGCGCCGCCGTACTGGTGATTCCGGTCTACTTCTTGCTCAGCAAGAGTGACGTGCTGGGCGGCGTGCTGATCGTGATGATGCTTGGTCTGGTCGCCTATTTCATTTACAGCGGCATCGCCAGCGGATCCAAGGAGCAACTGCATCGCTATATCGCGATGCTGATTCTGTTTGGCGCCAACATCCTGTTCTGGGCACTGTTTGAACAGGCCGGCTCGTCGCTTAATTTCCTCGCCCGCGACTTTGTCGATATGCCGACCGTGTTCGGCTATCAGTTCCACTTCACCATCTTCCAGTCGGTCAATCCGGTCTTCATCATTCTGCTCGCCCCGGTGTTCGCGGCAATGTGGCCGGCATTGGACGGCAAGCAGATGAACCCGTCGATTCCGCGCAAATTCGCCTATGGCTTGATCGGCGCTGCGGTGGGCTTCTATGTGTTGGTTTTTGCGATCCAGAACAGCGTGGGTGACAACGGCAAGATTTCCTGGTTGTGGCTGACGCTGACCTACCTGATCCACACCATGGGCGAACTGTGCCTCTCGCCGATTGGCTTGGCGATGGTGACCAAACTGGCGCGGCCGCAGGAAACGGGTCTGGCGATGGGCGGATGGTTCCTGTCGATTGCGATGGCGAACTTCGTTGCCGGGCGCATCGCGGCCATCGCTGCAGGCGGCGGGCATGGCGAAACCGCCAGTTCGCTGGTGCAGTACGCCGACGTGTTCAATCAGATGTTCCTGCTCGGCATCGCCATCGCGATTGCGTTCTTCCTGTTCGCACCGCTGATCAACCGACTGATGCACGGCGTCAAGTAAACGCCGCGCGCTGCTGCATTGTTTATCGATGCAGCAGCGCATCCAGCAACGCATCAAAACGCTTGACCTCGGCTGCACTCAGCGAATCCAGCAGTTGGCGCTCATAGCTGAGCGCCAGCGGCACGATCTGGTCGTAGATAACGAAGCCGGCTGCGGACAACGCCAACACCGAACGACGGCGGTCATCGCTGTGGATGTCGCGCAGTAGCAGCCCGCGGTCGATCAGCGAATTGACCGCGCGGCTCACCGCCACTTTGTCCATCGCCGTATGTTCGGCCACTTCCATTGCCGACAGGTTCGGATAGCGCCCCAGCACCGCCATCACCCGCCATTCGGTGACGCTGACCCCAAAGCGCGCCTCGTACAGTGCCGCGATCTCGCTGCTGATGCGGTTGGAAAGCACGCTCAGCCGATATGGAAGAAAGCGATCCAGCTCAAGGATCACCCGCTCAGGCTTGGCACCCTCAAATCGGGCACCATCAAATCCGGCACGATCAAGGTCGGCATGATTGGATCGGGCTCGATTCGGCTTAGACTCTTGCATTGCGCGGTGCCTTGCATTTGGTTTCATCTGAAACTATTGTGGGCCAGCTTGGCGCGCACGCCACTGGCAGGGTCTGGGAGGACTTCGATGAACGCAACGGTCGACACCGGCAACAGCCGGATCAGTTTCGACAATCCAATGGGTATCGACGGCTTTGAGTTTGTCGAGTTTGCCTCACCGCAACCCGACCATCTTCACGACTTTTTCAAGAAGCTGGGCTTCGTCCAGGTCGCCCGGCACAAGACCCGTCCGATTCACACCTATCGGCAAGGCGATTGCACGTTCCTGATCAACGAAGATCCGGATTCCTTCGCGGCTGATTTTGCTGCCGAGCACGGTCCCAGCGCCTGCGGTTTCGCCATCCGCGTCAACAAGCTGGCCGAGTGGGCGCGGGTGCAGGCGCTGAAGAACGGTGCCGAGCAAATCGGCGAGCGGGAACTCACCAAGGCAGTCGCCGCGCCGGTCATCAAGGGCATCGGTGGCTGCATGCTTTACATCGTTGATCGTTACGACGAGCAAGGCACCATCCACGATCCCGACTACGAGTGGCTGCCGGGCGTCGAGCGCATGCCGAAGGGATTCGGTCTGACCTTCATCGACCATCTGACCCACAACCTGTTCCACGGCAACATGGCGAAGTGGGCCGACTATTACCAGCGCCTGTTCAACTTCCGCGAGATTCGTTACTTCGACATCAAGGGCGCCAAGACCGGACTGGTGTCAAAAGCCATGACCGCGCCGGATGGCATGGTCCGCATTCCGTTAAACGAGTCGAATGATCCGAAGTCGCAGATCAACGAATATTTGAATCAGTACAAGGGCGAGGGCATCCAGCACATCGCCTGTTTTACCGACAACATCTACCAGACCGTCGAGACCATGCGCGCCCATGGCGTCGAATTTCTCGACACTCCCAACACGTATTTTGACGTCATCGATGAGCGCATCCCCGCGCACGGCGAAGACGTGGAGCGCCTGCGCGCCAACAGGATCCTGATCGACGCCGATCCAGAGACTAAACAGCAGAAGCTGCTGCAGATTTTCACCCTCAACGCAGTGGGCCCGATCTTTTTCGAGATCATCCAACGCAAAGGCAATGAAGGGTTCGGCGAAGGCAATTTCCAGGCCTTGTTTGAGAGCATCGAGCGCGATCAGATGCGGCGTGGGGTGCTGTAGTCGGAATCAGCCTGAGGCCATCCGCTTAAAGCCCCTCTCCCCTCGGGAGAGGGGTTGGGGTGAGGGGCATTCATGCCAAGAACCAACCGACCGCCGCTAGCCACCATTGCTCTTGAAGTCGCCCGCAGCTTGCGCGGCGCGTCCACCGACGCTGAGCGCGTGCACTGGCGTCGGCTCAGGGCGGGGCAGCTCGAAGGCCTACGCTTTCGCCGGCAGCATCCGATTCCGCCCTATACCGTCGACTTTTATTGTCACGCCGAACACCTAGTGATCGAGATAGATGGGTCGCAGCACAACGACGCTGTCGATGCTGCGCGCAGTCGCTTTCTGGAGGCACGTGGATTGCGGGTGCTGCGGTTCTGGAACAACGATGTGCTCGGCGATACTGACGCGGTGGTCGCGGCGATCTTTGACTTTGTGGCGAAGTTGCCCCTCACCCCCAACCCATCTCCCGATGGGAGAGGGGCTTTAGACCTCACCCCAACCCCTCTCCCGATGGGAGAGGGGCTTTAGATTCCGCGAGGCTGCATGACCATCGAATACCAATCCGGCTTCGCCAACGAGTTCGCTACCGAAGCCATCCCCGGCGCTTTGCCAGTTGGCCGCAACTCACCCCAAAAAGCGCCGCTCGGGCTCTATGCCGAGCAGCTCTCAGGCACGGCATTCACGGCCCCGCGGCACCTCAATCGGCGCAGTTGGTTGTATCGAATTCGCCCAGCGGCGCTGCATGGCGCGTTCGCAGCAATGGCCCAGCCGACCTGGATCAGTGAGAGCGAAGCCGCGCCAGTCACGCCTGAGCAATTGCGCTGGGACCCGCGGCCCATGCCCGACGCAGCGACCGACTTCATTGAGAGTCTGTTCACCGTCGCCGGCAATGGTTCACCGGCTGCGCAAACTGGCATCGCAATACATCTGTATGCGGCCAATCGCGCAATGAACGGTCGCTATTGCTACAACGCCGACGGTGAAATGCTGATCGTGCCCCAGCAAGGTCGCTTGCGTATCGCCACCGAGTTCGGGCTGATCGTGGTCGAGCCGCAGGAGATCGCGGTGATTCCGCGCGGCGTGCGCTTTGCAATTCATCTGCCCGATGACGAGGCGCGCGGCTATGTGTGCGAAAACTTCGGCGCTCCGCTGCGCTTGCCTGATCTTGGGCCGATTGGCAGCAATGGCTTGGCCAATCCGCGCGACTTCCTGACCCCGGTGGCGGCCTTTGAAGACCTGACCGGCGAGTTCGAATTGATTGCTCGCTTTCAAGGTCACTGCTGGCGTGCGCCGATCGGCCATTCGCCGCTGGATGTGGTCGGATGGCACGGCAACTACGCGCCCTACAAGTACGACCTTCGCAGGTTCAATACGATGGGCTCGATCAGTTTTGACCATCCCGATCCGTCGATTTTTCTGGTCCTGCATTCGGCCAGTGACACGGCGGGCACCAGCAACCTGGATTTCGTGATTTTTCCACCGCGCATTCTGGTGGCCCAAGACACCTTCCGGCCGCCGTGGTTTCATCGCAATGTGGCCAGCGAATACATGGGGTTGATTCATGGCGCCTACGACGCCAAAGCGCATGGCTTTGTGCCGGGAGGTGGTTCGCTGCACAACAGCTTCAGTGGGCATGGGCCGGATGCGGTGACTTTCGACAAAGCCTCGAACGCGGACGTGAGCAAGCCGGATGTCATCAGCAATACCATGGCCTTCATGTTTGAGACGCGCGCGGTGTTGCGGCCCACCCAACAAGCCATGCAATCGCCGCAGCGTCAGCGCGACTACGCCCAGTGCTGGGCCGGATTGGCCAAACATTTCACTCCTCCTTCTTCGGATGCCCCTGCATGAAACTCGCATCGCTCAAGGCCGGTGGCCGTGATGGCACCCTGATTGTGGTCTCGCGCGATCTCACTCGCGCCGTGGCAGCCACCGACGTGGCGCCCACGCTGCAGCGCGCGCTGGAAGACTGGAGCAACCTCGCCCCGCGTCTGAACGGCATCTACGAGGTGCTGAACGCCAGCCCGGCCGAGACGATCAACGGCGAGCCTGTATTCGCATTGGATACAGCGCTGCTCGCCGCGCCCTTGCCGCGCGCCTATGAATTTGTCGATGGCTCGGCTTACCTGCCGCATGTGGCGCGCGTACGCCGTGCACGCGGCGCCGAGGTGCCTGAAAGTTTTTACACCGACCCGCTGATGTACCAAGCGGTCAGCGCCGGGTTTTACGGCCCCAACGATCCCATCCTGGTTGCCGATGAGGCCTTCGGCATCGACCTCGAAGCCGAGGTGCTGGTGGTCACCGACGATGTACCCATGGGCGTGTCAGCAAGCGCTGCCGCCGAGCACATCCTGTTGGTTGGGCTGGTCAATGACGTGTCTTTGCGCGGACTCATTCCCAACGAACTGGCGAAGGGCTTTGGATTCCTGCAATCCAAGCCGCGCTCGGCGCTGTCACCAGTGTTCGTTACGCCCGACGAGCTAGCTGATGCGTGGCGTGACTGCAAGGCGCATCTGCCGTTGCTCACCCACATCAACGGCGTTTGGTTCGGAGCGCCCGAAGCGGGCGTCGACATGCAGTTCAACTTTGCCCAGTTGATTGCGCACGCAGCGCGCACACGCCCGCTGTCGGCGGGCACCTTGGTGGGTTCGGGCACGGTGGCCAATGAAGACACCTCGCTCGGCGCTTCCTGTTTTGCTGAAAAGCGCACGGTGGAAACGCTGACCTTCGGCGCAGCAAAGACGCCGTTCATGGCGTTTGGCGACCGCGTTCGGATCGAAATGCTGGATCGCGAAGGTCACTCGATTTTTGGTGCTATCGAACAAATTGTGTCGCCCGTCAGGGTCTGATCGCAGTTCGCTTCCCAGCGGCGTCGCGGCGCGTTAGTCTGACGATTGGCATCGGCGGGAGGCGTCGCGTGACCGGCAACCTGAAGCTCTATAGTTATTGGCGCTCAAGCGCCGCTTACCGCGTTCGCATCGCGCTTAATTTGAAGCGCCTGCCTTACGAAGTGGTGCCCGTGTCGCTGTTGGATAACGGCGGAATGCAGCATTCGCCCGAGTTTGCCCAGCTCAACCCACAAGAGCTGGTGCCTGTGTTGCGCGATGGCCATCGGACCATTCGGCAGTCGATGGCGATCATCGAATACATCGACGAGACCTGGGAAACACCCCCGTTGATGCCGCCGACGCCGCGCGAACGGGCGCGCGTGCGCGCACTCGCGCAGTTGGTTGCATGCGACGTGCATCCATTGACCAATTTGCGCGTGCTGCAATATCTGGAGCGCGAGATGAATGTGCCCGCGCCTGAGCGCGAAGTATGGGTCCGCCACTGGGTGCGCTTGGGTTTGCAGGCGTTTGAGAAAATGCTCGCGGAGACACCATCCACCGGTACTTTTTGCGAAGGCGACACGCCGGGCCTTGCGGATTGCATGCTGGTGCCGCAGGTCTACACCGCGCAACGATTCGGGGTCGAGTTGGCACCGTATCCGACCATTCGAAGAATCACCGCCGAGTGTCTGGCGCTGGATGCCTTCGATGCAGCGCGACCCGAGAAGCAGCCTGACGCGCCAGCACATTGATGACGGTGGGGCGAAGCTGGTGCGTGTTGGGGATTGCTGAAGAGACCCACAGCACGCGCTCGATGAATGAAGTGAGAGTGGCGCAAGCCGCGACGCAGATAAACGACATACCCCGCCCAAGTCACTGAGCGCGGTGCTAGCCGCAACTGCACTTGATCTGGGAGGGACGCGCTCCTGCGCGGCTGCTTCTGATGTTGGTTGAAAAGCAGCGCCGCGGGAGCGGCGCCCTCCTCAACCTTACGCCGGCCATCAGCGGCGGTTCAATGCGCTGCGCAAACCCGCCTTATTCGAACCCGTTGGCAAAGATCAACGGTGGTGCGCCCAGGTTGCAGGTGGTCGGGTTGACCGACTGAAACAAGGCCAGAGTCGCCCATTCCGGATGATCGATGAAGGGATTGCGGTTGCCTTGGAAGTTGAACACCACTTCGTTGCGGTCCAGCTCACGCGGGTCGGTGGCGGGGTCTTGCAGATGCCATTGCAACAAGGTGGTCAGCAGGCCCATGTAGGCGCGCTGGGCGCTACTTGGAGTGATGACGATCAGGCTGCGGTCGTCCGTCAGTTCAAGATCGGGAAGATTGTCGCCGCCTTCATAGCGGATCGCCATGTAGAAGATAGCCCGCGCCATATTGCCGCGCAGGCGGCTCCACACTTCGTAGCTGCCGAGGTTGCCGTCGTTGCTGGTGTACCAGTTGGAGAGCCCCGGATAGCTGCCATTGCCGCCGCCTTGCCCGTTGTAAGCGATGGTGCGGTCCTCAATGCAGCCACTGGCCTGCGTGCAGGTGGCGAAGGGCTTGTTGCCACGATGCGCGTTGAACAGCTCATCAGACAGATGCAGCATGTGCAGGTCGTTATGTGCCGCCAGCGCTGTGTTGTTGAAGCCCAGTGAACGCGGCCACACGTGTTCGCGGTTGTAGCGCACGCCGGAAGTTGGCCCGCAGGTGGCTCCGGCCCCGCTGCCGCCCACCCGATCACCACCAGCGCCCTTGGCGTAGCTGCAATTGCGATAGATGTCGAGGATGCGGTTGGAATTGAGCGGGTCCTCATCCGCGATCTCCAGTTGGTCCCAGCCGTAGGGATATTCGGTGTGGGCACGGATGGTCTGGTGCAGGGTGCAGCGCAGTTGCGCGGGGCTGCTGGTGTTGACTTGGTCGTAGTAAGTGCCGACGCCGCCGGTGCGCACCGTGAACGTCACCACGCGACCCATGACCAGCGGCGCGCCCTCCAAATCGCTGATGCGGTCAGCACGCACCGTGAAGGTACAGCTCTCGCCGCCGATCAAGGCGGTGGCGGTATCGATGCTGAAGCTCGTGCCGCTGGCTGGAAAGCTCACATTGATGTTGCCGCTCTGCGCGCAAGCGAGCGCGAAGGCGCCGGTCTGCGCGGTGACCGCTTCGCTGAACAGCGCGACCAGATTGCCAGCCGCCGGGAAGTTGTTGTCGCCCTGCATGGGCGTGGTCGCCAGCAGCACCGGCGGATCGTTAACCGTTGGCGCGCCGACGGTGAAGGCGATTGTGCTGTTGCCGGCTAGCGCCTGCGCCATGCCGCCGCGGTCGGTGATCTGAGCGGCATTGAGGGTGAGCGTGCAGGTCTCGGACTGAGTAAAGTCAAGCGACGGGTCGAGACCGTACGCACTGGGTCCGCCGCTGATCGTAAAGTCCGCCACTCCGCGCGTGCCGCTAGTGCTGCACGCCACCTGCACCCAGCTGGCACCAAGATCGACCGCCTCGGAGAACGTCAGCTGCAGGTTGGCATTGGCCGGAAATGCCGGCGCATTGTTAACCGGTAGGCTGCTGGCCAAGCTCGGCTGTGCATCGGTGCCACCAGTAAAGGTCTGACTGGTATTGCAGCCATCGAAGCTGGCGGCGGCAGGTTGCTGCCACGAGAAGTTGGCATAGGCGTTGCCGGTGCCACTGAGCTGCAAACTGAAACCATCGGGCGTCGCGATGCCTTCCTCGACGCCGATCGACGTGCTCAGCATGCCGTTGGCCGGGCCGCCGATTGCCGTGAAGGTGCCTTCGTAGCTCAGGAACTGAACCACTACGTCACCTGGTCCGACCAGGGCGAGGCCATCCGGCGCGCCATTCTGCAAGCCGTTCAGTGGATAGATGAGCGTTGCCACACTGACTGTGGCGCCACAGCTGACGCTGCTGCCGGCCGGCAGCAGATCGTCGCCATAGCTCGCGCCGCCACTCCCGTTGTAGCGCACGATCCGATAGGCGCTAAGCGTCTCGCCGGCGGTTGCCACCACCTCGACCGACTCGTTGTTATCGGCGTCGACGTCGTCGTAGTGAATCTCGTTGATAAACACGTCTGCATTGGCCACCAGTGGCGACAGGCACAGTGCCAGGCCGGTAAGTCGGCGCAAGTATCTAAATGTCATGGCACGGCTCATCACGCATAGGCGGGGCGGCAGTCTACTGGTGCAAGTCGTCGCTGTCCGTGACCAAACCTGCGATGTAGTCGTTGTCACGATGAAACGTGCTACCAGCAAAATGTCGGCGCTTGAAAATCAGTGCCCCTTGAAACTGCGACGCACTGCCCCATCTTTCCGACCGTACCGGGGCTTCACACTTCCCCGGACTGCGCGTAAAATTTGGCACTCACCGATGGTGAGTGCTAACAACCCGTCGAAAGTCATTCCGAATCAACTGTTTACGAGGAAAGCCATGAATCTGCAGCCATTGAACGACCGTGTGGTCATCAAGCGTATGGAAGAAGAGCGTCTGTCGGCCGGCGGCATCGTCATCCCGGACAACGCCACCGAGAAGCCCATCAAGGGTGAAGTCATCGCCGTCGGCGAAGGCAAGCCGCTGGACAACGGTTCGGTGCGCGCCCTGAAAGTCAAAAGCGGCGACAAAGTGCTGTTCGGCAAGTATTCCGGCACCGAAGTGAAAGTCGACGGCACCGAGTATCTGGTGGTCCGCGAAGACGACATTTTCGCGATCATTAATTGAGGGCCGGGATTCGGTATTCGTGATTCGGGATTCGTAGAAGCAAACGACGCGCTAACGCTGCGCCAACTGCCGACGAATCCCACACGTACCCGAGTCCTTTCCCCGGCCTTCGCGCACAGCGCTCAGGCGTTCAGCGACACGCAAACCTGCGGTTTGCAAGCGTGCCGCTTCACCCCAAATCACAAATATGGAGTTTCACCATGGCAGCTAAAGAAGTTCGTTTCTCCGAAGACGCGCGCGCTCGTATGGTGCGTGGCGTCAACATCCTGGCCAACGCGGTCAAGGTCACCCTTGGCCCGAAGGGCCGTAACGTCGTGCTCGAGAAGAGCTTCGGCGCGCCGACGATCACCAAGGACGGCGTCTCCGTCGCCAAGGAAATCGAGCTGGCCGACAAGTTCGAGAACATGGGCGCGCAGATGGTCAAGGAAGTTGCTTCCAAGACCTCCGACAACGCCGGCGACGGCACCACCACCGCCACCGTGTTGGCGCAAGCGCTGATCCGTGAAGGCATGAAGGCGGTCGCCGCCGGCATGAACCCGATGGATCTGAAGCGCGGCATCGACAAGGCGGTCATCGCCGCCGTCGCCGAGCTGAAGAACCTGTCCAAGCCGACTGCTGACGACAAGGCCATCGCCCAGGTCGGCACCATCTCGGCCAACTCGGACGAGTCGATCGGCACCATCATCGCCAACGCGATGAAGAAGGTCGGCAAAGAAGGCGTGATCACGGTTGAAGAAGGCTCGGGTCTGGACAATGAGCTCGACGTCGTCGAGGGCATGCAGTTCGACCGCGGTTACCTGTCGCCGTACTTCATCAACAATCAGCAGTCGATGCAGGCTGATCTGGAAGACCCGTTCATCCTCCTGCACGACAAGAAGATCAGCAACGTGCGCGAGCTGTTGCCGGTGCTGGAAGCCGTCGCCAAGGCGGGCAAGCCGCTGTTGATCGTGGCTGAAGAAGTCGAAGGCGAAGCGCTGGCGACCCTGGTCGTCAACACCATCCGCGGCATCGTCAAAGTCTGCGCCGTCAAAGCGCCGGGCTTCGGTGACCGTCGCAAGGCGATGTTGGAAGACATGGCCATCCTGACCGGTGGCACCGTGATTTCCGAGGAAGTTGGCCTGTCGCTGGAGAAGGCCACGATCAAGGATCTGGGCCGCGCCAAGAAGATCCAGGTCTCGAAAGAGAACAGCACCCTGATCGACGGCGCCGGTGACTCGGAAGCCATCCAGGCGCGCATCAAGCAGATCAAAGCGCAGATCGAAGACACCTCGTCGGATTACGACAAAGAGAAGCTGCAAGAGCGCGTGGCCAAGCTGGCCGGCGGCGTTGCGGTGATCAAGGTCGGCGCCTCGACCGAAGTCGAAATGAAAGAGAAGAAGGCCCGCGTTGAAGACGCCCTGCACGCGACCCGTGCGGCGGTGGAAGAAGGCGTGGTCCCGGGTGGCGGCGTTGCCCTGATCCGTGCGGTGTCGGCGATCAAAGGCCTGAAAGGTGCCAATGAAGACCAGAACCACGGCATCGCCATCGCCATGCGGGCCATGGAAGCCCCGCTGCGCGAGATCGTCAATAACTGCGGCGAAGAGTCCTCGGTCGTGTTGAACCGCGTCGCCGCCGGCACGGGTGACTTCGGCTACAACGCGCAGACCGGCGAGTTCGGCGACATGATCGCCATGGGCATCCTCGACCCAACCAAGGTCACCCGCATGGCACTGCAGAACGCAGCCTCCATCGCTGGCCTGATGATCACCACCGAAGCCATGGTGGCCGAAGCCCCCAAGAAAGACGCAGCCGGCGGTGACCACGGTCACGGCGGCGGCGGTGGCATGGGCGGCATGGGCGGTATGGATTTCTAAGATCGCTCAACGCGACTGCTGGAACAAGATCGAACTATCGATCAACCAAAAACGGGGCCCGGCAACGGTCCCCGTGGCTCCGAAAGGATTCGGAGTTGTTACAACGAAAGCCCCGCAGAAATGCGGGGCTTTTTTGTGCGGGCTACAACTACCGCGTAAGGTCGTCCCACCTCTTGCAGTTTCAGGCTTTGAGACGCATCTGCCGTATTCGAGCACTCACACCTAAACTCAGGCAATGACCGTGCAAGGCTCGATCCAGTTTGTGCTTTCCGACAGGATCGGCGACGAAGACGTGTCGCCGGCTGCGGTTCCGCTTGGGCTTCTCAGGCAGTTCTCTGATGAGGTTGCAAAATTCTTGGCTGGCTCACGCCGCGAGGTCGATGCACTTCAATTGCCGGTCAGCATCATCGATGGTTCCTTGATCCTTCAGGCCTCGGGTCTGTCGTCGTCTCTCGGTGTGTGGGCAGATACAGAACGTCTGAGAGCGCAGGAAAGTCTGCATCTTGTCGATTCGAGTTCTCGTCTTACCGGCCCAGCTTTGACCCTGCAGCCTTCGAGGCTTTTGTCCAGCAGGGAAAAAGGGCATGGACTGATGTAAAAGAGCCTGCCGCTTGGGTTCGCGAGCAACGCGGAAACTGATCCATGGCGCAGGGGTGCTTGCTCGATACGTCGTTTCTCATCACCCTTGCGAGCCTAGAGCGAACGCAACATCGCGTTGCCAGAGAGTACTTTCGCTACGCGCTTGATTCTGGCATTCCGCTCTACCTGCCAACCCTTGTGGCGATGGCGTTTTCGCGAAAACAATCCATCGAGCAACTGGGTCTGCATCAGGTGATTGTGCTTCCGCTCAATCTGCCAGAGGCCGTGCTCGCCGCCAAACTTGCTGAAGCGTCACCACGAAATGAAGGCGATGATCCCCTCTGTGGGACAAGGTCGTCGAGATCGACGATCTTGATGCCATCGAGGACGGACGCGAGGGCGTGGTCCACAACAAAAAACGCCCCCTAATCAAAGAGTAGGGGGCGTCAGAAGAGTTGCTGGCGGGAGGTATAGGATCTGCGGGCCGAAGCCGGCGGATCACACGGCATGAAGCCGAATTTCTTCCCCGCGCCGAACGCAATCCTATTGCACAGAGCGTGGTCTGTCACTGCACGGGTGTTGCTCGACGCAACGGACCAGCGGAGCCTGTGTGCCGAAGCGAGTATGACGGGGACATTTCTAGCCAATGCGGTCAAGGTTGCGCTGGGGCCGAAGCGCCGCAGCGTAGTGCGGGTCACGCGGTCCGAGGGTCGGCTTGGTCGATGGCTGCTGGCGGCGGTGCGGAAGGCGGCACAGCCGCCGCGCTGTTAACGGGTTTGGCTGCGTCTGCTGCGGACGATACGGAGGCAACCATCGCTGGAGCAGCGGGCTTCGCCATCGCGGGCAGGTTGACGGGCGCGCTGCTATCGACTGGCGCAGTCGTGGCGCGACTCTCGCTTGCTGAGTCCGACAGAATGCTAGTCCGAATCATCAATCGACCAGCGCCGGGCAAACCAATGCAGCCAGCAAAGCGTGTCGGCTCATGTTGCACCTGCATCCAGCCGACTACGCATGTCCTCGAGTTCCTCGAATCGGCGCCGGCTCTTCTCCCAGCCCTGACGACTGACCTCCGCCAGCAGCGACTCGGACACGGCCATCAGGGCAGTGCTCGAGTCCCATACCGAAGGCACCGCTACGCGCGCGGAAAGCACGTGCGTGGCCATGCGCATGATCGGCGATAGCCATTGATCGGTGAGCAGGATGATCCGCACCTGACGCGCCGCCGCAGCCTGGGCGAGCCGCTGCAAGCTTGGCTGATAGCGGCGGATGTCGAATATCAGCAGGACGTCGCGTTTGCCCATATCGAGAAGCTGGTCGCGCCAGTTGGACTCCTGTTCCTGCAGATGGCTCACACCCGGGCGCAGGATGCGCAGTTGTACCGACAGGTAAAGGGCCAGTGCATCGGTGAAGCGACCGCCGATCAGGTGGATGCGCAGGCGCTGGTCCGACAGCAGTTGCACCACGCCGTCGAATTCGCCCTTGGGCAGGTTGGCGAACGTCTCCTGCAGGTTGCGCAACACCGCCTCGGCAAAGTCGGACTGCACCGGCTTGCGGCGTCCAGCCTTCCCACCGGCCGGTTGCTTGGCCAGCGGCGAACTCAACTGCGCCGACAGTTCTCCGCGCAGCTCGCGCTGGAAGCCCAGATAGGAAGCAAAACCCAGGCGCCCGACCAAGCGCAGCACGGTTGGGGGGCTGACCCCTACGGCGCGGGCTAGGTCGGTTGCGCTCTGCAGGCCGGAGACGGGGTATTCGGCGAGCAGTTGATGCGCCACGCGGCGCTCGGTGGCGGAAAAATCCTCAAGTCTGTCGCGCAGCCTTTCGACGATGGTCTGGGCCATGGCTAATCCGGTCACACCCTGCTTGACAAGCTGGATGGAAAGTTAGAGATTTAACACGATAACCACCATCTAACACGCCTGTAATAATTATTACAACCTCCGCCGCCGCCATCGTCGATGCCCTGTGCGACCCGCCGTTCGCGGTGTACAACCGAGCGGGCCGCGGCAGCGTGCTGTTGATTTGCGAACACGCCAGCAATTTCATCCCCTCCGGGTATGACGGACTCGGGCTAGATGCGAGTGATCTGCTTCGCCACATTGCCTGGGATATCGGCGCACTCGGCCTGGCCCAGAATCTGGCTCGGCTGCTCGACGCCCCGCTGGTGCACGCGACTTACTCGCGCTTGTTGCTTGACCTCAACCGGCCCGTCGATGCTGCAGATTCGATCGTGCGCAGCAGTGAGGACATCGCCATACCCGGCAACGCTGCCGTCTCAGCGAGCGAGTGCGGGTATCGGAGGCAGCGGATCTACGAGCCGTTCCATGCCGAACTCGATGCTCTGATCGACGAGCGCCTGCGCTGTGGTGTGGCCGCCGCCGTGATCTCCATCCACTCTTTCACGCCGCGCTACCACGGCATCGAGCGTCCCTGGCATGCCGGCGTGATCTCGCATGCCGACCGCGAGCTCGCTGAGGTGCTGCTGCAGGCGTTGTCCAGCGAGGCTGCGCTGTGCATCGGCGATAACTTGCCCTATGGTCCTCAGGATGGCGTGTTCCACAGTCTGGAACGCCATGGCCAAGCCCGCGGACTGCGTGGCGCGATGATCGAGGTGCGCAACGACTTGCTTGCCGACGAGGCCGGTCAGGCGAGTTGGGCGCGACGACTGGCCGCGGCGATTGCGCCCACGCTGGCGCAAGCAGAGCCGCCCGGATGAACCGAGGCACGCCGCCGGTACCGCCCACCGCAAGCACTCTCTCCCGAACAGGACGCCGTAGATGACCGAGCCAAATCTCAGCCTCGAGCAACTCAGGAACGCCGTCGCCGGCGGCGAGATCGACACCGTGCTCGCCTGCATGGTCGACATGCAGGGTCGGCTGATCGGCAAGCGTTTCCAGGCCGAGTTTTTCCTCGACAGCGGCCATCAGGAAACGCACTGCTGCAACTATCTGCTGGCCAATGACATCGACATGGAGCCGGTGCCGGGTTATGCCGCTGCCAGCTGGTCCAAGGGTTACGGTGATTTCGTACTGGTGCCGGATCTGAAGAGCATGCGTCGTGTGCCTTGGCTCGAAGGCACCGCGCTGGTGCTGTGCGACGTGCAGGATCACCACCACCACGACCTGCCGCACAGTCCACGCGGCATTCTCAAGAGGCAGGTCGCGCGGCTCAGCGAGCGCGGCTACACCGGCATGTTCGCCTCCGAGCTGGAGTTCTACCTGTTCAATGAAAGCTACGAGGCGATCCACGAGAAGAATTATCAAAAGCCAAAAACCGCCGGCTATTACATCGAGGACTACAACATCCTGCAGACCACGCGCGAGGAGCCGGTGATGCGCGCGATCCGCAAGCATCTGCAGGCAGCCGGTGTACCGGTGGAAAACTCCAAGGGCGAATGGGGTCCGGGCCAAGAAGAGATCAACGTGCGCTATTGCGAGGCGCTGGAGATGGCCGACCGTCACGTCATCATCAAGCATGCCTGCAAGGAGATCGCATTGCTGCAGGGCAAAGCGATCACCTTCATGGCCAAGTGGCGCAACGACCTGGCCGGCTCGAGTAGCCATATCCACAATTCCCTGTGGAGCACCGATGGCAGCAAGGCGCTGTTTTACGACCCGAAAGCGGAGTTCACCATGTCGGCGTTGATGCGCCACTGGGTCGCCGGGCAATTGAAGTACGCACCCGACATCACCTGCTTGCTGGCGCCGTACATCAATTCCTACAAGCGCTTCATGGTCGGCACCTTCGCACCGACCCGGGCAATCTGGAGTCGCGACAACCGCACCGCCGGTTTCAGGCTGTGCGCCGAAGGCGGCAACGGCATCCGCATCGAATGCCGGATCGGCGGTGCCGACCTGAATCCCTATCTCGCGTTCGCGGCATTGATCGCCGCCGGTCTGGCCGGCATCGACGAAAAGCTGGAACTGGCCAAGCCCTTCGAAGGCGATGCGTATCATGGCGAGGAACTGCCGGAAGTGGCGAAGACCCTGCGCGATGCCACGGCTGCGATGAGGGCCTCGAAGATGTTGCGCCAGGCCTTCGGCGACGAAGTGATCGAGCACTACGCACATACCGCCGACTGGGAACAGATGGAATACGATCGTCGGGTCACCGATTGGGAACTCCGGCGCGGCTTTGAACGGTGCTGAGAACGACATGAGCCGACCGATCAAGCTGGTTTCCCCCGTTGACGGACTGGTCTACGCAGAGCGGCAGGCTGCCGAGCCAGCGGACATCGAGCGAGCGCTGGCTGCCGCGAACCAAGCGCAGTTGGAATGGAAACGCCGGCCGCTGGCCGAGCGAGCTGCTTTTTGTACGGCGGCGGTAGATGCGATGGTCGCCATGCGCGACGAAATCGTGCCCGAGCTGGCCTGGCAGATGGGCCGCCCGGTGCGCTATGGCGCCGGAGAATTGCGCGGTTTCGAAGAGCGTGCGCGCTACATGATCGCCATCGCGGCGGAAGCGCTGGCGCCGGTCGATCCCGGCCCAAAAGCCGGCTTCAAGCGACAGGTAAAACGCGAGCCGCTGGGCACCGTGCTGGTCATCGCACCGTGGAATTATCCCTACTTGACCGCGGTCAACTCGATCGTCCCGGCACTGATGGCCGGCAATAGCGTCATCCTCAAGCACGCCACGCAAACGCTGCTGGTCGGCGAACGTTTCGCTGAGGCGTTTTGCCGCGCAAAACTGCCGTCCGGGCTGTTCCAGAACATCGTGCTCGATCATGAGCAGACCGCGCAAATCATCGGCTCTGGGCGCGTGCACCAAGTCAATTTCACCGGCTCGGTCAGTGGCGGCAGGGCCATGGAGAGCGCGGCGGTGGGGAAGTTTCTCGGCCTTGGCCTCGAGCTCGGTGGCAAAGACCCGGCTTATGTGCGCGCCGACGCCGATATCGCTCACGCGGTGGAGAACCTCGTCGATGGCAGTTTCTTCAACTCCGGGCAGAGTTGTTGCGGCATCGAACGCATTTACGTCGACCGCCGCATTTATCCCGGCTTCGTCGAGCGCTTCGTGGCATTGACCCGGCAGTACGTGCTGGGTAATCCACTCGATCAGGCAACCACCCTCGGACCGATGATCAAGCCGGCGGCGGCCGAATTCGTCCGCCGGCAAATCGCCGAAGCCGTTGCGATGGGTGCCAAGGCCCTGATCGACCCGGCGGATTTTCCCGCCGATGCACCGGGCACGGCCTACTTGGCGCCGCAGGTGCTGGTCGAGGTCAACCATCAGATGTCGGTGATGCGCGACGAGAGCTTTGGGCCGGTGGTCGGGATCATGGCCGTTGACAGTGACGAGCAGGCAATCGGGCTGATGAACGACAGCGAGTTCGGGCTAACCGCGTCGATCTGGACGTCCGATCTGCAGGCCGCCGAGCGTATCGGCGATGAAATCGAAACCGGAACGGTGTTCATGAATCGCTGCGACGCGCTCGATCCCGCGCTGGCTTGGACGGGTGTCAAGAACACCGGTCGCGGCGCTACGTTGTCGCGGATCGGCTATGAAACGCTGACCCGACCGAAATCCTTCCACCTGCGACACGAGATCTGAGCATGAGCCCGACCGCCAACTGGAACTACCCGACTGCCATCAAGTTCGGCGCCGGCCGCATCAAGGAACTGGCCGAGGTTTGCCGCAGCCAAGGCATCACGCGCCCCTTGCTGGTCACCGACAGCGGTCTGGCCCGGGCGCCGATCACCACGGCGGCGCTGGACTCGTTGCTCGCTGCCGGTCTCGGCGCGGCCTTGTTCGGCGACCTGAAGCCGAATCCGATCGAGGCCAATCTGCTGCACGGACTGCAGGCCTATCGCGCTGGCGGGCACGACGGCGTGGTCGCCTTCGGCGGCGGCAGCGGCTTGGACATGGGCAAGCTGATCGCTTTCATGAGTGGGCAGTCGCGACCGGTCTGGGATTTCGAGGACATCGGCGACTGGTGGACGCGCGCCGATGCCGATGGCATCGCCCCGGTAATCGCGGTGCCGACCACCGCCGGCACCGGTTCCGAAGTCGGTCGCGCCGGCGTGCTCACCGATGAGCGCACGCACACCAAGCGCATCATCTTCCATCCGAAGATGCTGCCGAAGGTGGTCATCTGTGATCCCGAGCTGACCGTCGGCATGCCGGCGAAAATCACTGCCGGAACGGGCATGGATGCCTTCTCACATTGCCTAGAAGCCTACTGCGCGCCCGGCTTCCATCCGATGGCAGACGGCATCGCGGTCGAGGGCATGCGCCTGGTTGCCAAGTCCCTGCGCCGCGCCGTGCAGGTCCCCGCCGACCTTGATGCCCGCGCCGACATGATGGCCGCGGCGGCAATGGGCGCCACCGCGTTCCAGAAAGGACTAGGCGGCATGCATGCGCTCTCGCATCCGGTCGGCGCCGTGTACGACACCCACCACGGTATGACCAATGCCACTTTCATGCCTTACGTGCTCAGCTTCAACCGCGCGGCCATCGACGAACGCATCACCCGGCTGGCGGCGTACATGGGTTTGCCGAATCCGGGCTTCGACAGCTTCCTCGCCTTCGTACTGAAGTTGCGCGCTGATATCGGCGTGCCGCACACGCTGGGTGAACTGGGCGTTGATGACAGCCAAGCCGAGCTGATCGCCGGGATGGCGATCGTCGATCCTTCGGCTGCCGGCAATCCGGTGTTGCTCGATCTCGCCGGCGCGTCAGCCATTCTTTCCGCCGCCTCGCAGGGGCGCGTCTGGTAGTTCAATTTTATTTTCAAGGCAGTAGTGATCGCGGCAATGGGGAGTTACCGGCGGCTCAACCTTTCAAGGGGAACGCAATGAATGCAGCACAACCTGGCGCCGGGGCGGCGCATGACGAAGACACGAAGCAATTGCACAGCATGGGCTATGCCCAGGAACTGGCGCGCAGCATGGGTGGCTTTTCCAACTTTGCGATCTCCTTTTCCATCATTTGCATCCTTTCGGGCGGCATCAATTCGCTGGCCCAGGCGACCTCCGGTGCCGGTGGCGCGGCGATTGGCATTGGCTGGCCGCTGGGCTGTCTGATCTCCGGCGTGTTCGCCATCGCCATGGCGCAGATCGCATCGGCCTATCCCACCGCAGGTGGCCTCTATCACTGGGGCTCGATCTTGGGCAACCGCTTCACCGGCTGGCTGACAGCCTGGTTCAATCTGCTCGGCCTGGTCACGGTATTGGGGGCCATCAACGTCGGCACTTACTACTTCTTCCTGGGCGCTTTCGGCGCGCGGTTCGGCATCGCCGATTCGATGACCACGCTGGTCATCTTCCTGACGATCATCACCGGTGCGATGGCCCTGGTAAACCATTTCGGAATCAGGTTGACGGCGAAATTGACCGATTTTTCCGGTTACCTGATCTTCGCCACCGCGCTTGGACTCACCATCACCTGTCTGGCCTACGCGCCGAGCTATGAGTTCGGCCGGCTGTTCACCTTCTCCAATTACTCGGGCGAGGCCGGCGCCAACGTCTGGCCACCGGTGTCTGCCGGATGGGTGTTCGCGCTCGGACTGCTGCTGCCGATCTACACGATCACTGGTTACGACGCGTCCGCGCACACGGCGGAAGAAACCAAGAAGGCCGCCCTCTCGGTGCCACGCGGCATCGTCAGCTCGGTGTGGTGGTCCGCGCTGTTCGGCTACATTATGCTGTGCGCCTTCATCCTAGTGCTGCCGAACATGGACGACGCGGCCAAGCAGGGCTGGAACGTGTTCTTCTGGGCAATGGATACCCAGGTTCCCACGACCCTCAAGACCGTGCTGTATGCGGCCATCGTCATCGCGCAATGGCTCTGCGGCCTGGCCACGGTGACCTCGATCTCGCGCATGATGTTCGCCTTCTCGCGCGACGGCGGCCTGCCGTTCTCGAAGTCCCTGGCGTTGGTGTCGAAGAAGTACCGTACGCCGGTGCACGCGATCTGGGCCGGCGCCATCCTGTCGGTGCTGTTCGTCTGGGGCGCCAAGGCGGTCGAGGCCAGCGGCGTGACGCCGGTGTACACCATCGTCGTTTCCTGCACGGTGATCTTCCTGTTCTTCTCGTTCGTAATCCCGATCGCGCTGGGACTGTTCACGCATGGCACCTCCAAGTGGCCGACCATGGGTCCCTGGGACCTCGGCCCGGCCGTGTTCAAGCTGTTCGCCTTGCTGTCGATCATCGCCATGGTGCTGATCTTTGTGATCGGCGTGCAGCCGCCAAACGACATGGCGCTGAAAATCACCATCGGCTTCCTGGTCCTGACCGCGATCGTCTGGTTCGCTTTCGAGAAACGACGCTTCCAGGGTCCACCGATCGGCGACATGATTGCCCGGCGGCAGGCGGAAATCGCCGCCGCGGAGGCCGCCATCAACCGCTAATCGTAATGGCGCAAGGCCCTGCCAACCAAGGAAACGGAGCGCTTCGGCGCTCCGTTTTTTTTGCTGGTGCCTATTCGCGCCGCATGCCCCGCGAACGAGCCTAGGCCTTGATCCGCTGCATCTTCGGATCGTAAAAGGGCACCAACTGCAGCGTGCACGGTATCCGTTCGGTTGCCACTTCCAGCTCGTAGCTCCCAGACGCTAGGTAATCGCGGTCGACACCTTGCGGGCAACGCACGTAGCCATAGCCGATGGGCTTGCCGATGGTGTGGCCGAAACCGCCACTGGTCAGCCAGCCAACGCGTTCGCCATTGCGGAAAATCGTCTCCCGGCCAAGCAGCACGCAGTGGCTGTCGTCAACGGAAAAAGCGCAAAGCATCTTCTTCAGCGGCACCTGCTGCTGCGCCAGCAGGGCGTCGCGTCCGAGGAAAGGCTTGCCGCCCTTCAGCTTGACCGCCCAGCCCAGACCTGCCTCCAGTGGCGTGTGGTCGGGGCCGATGTCGGCTGCCCAAGCGCGGTAGCCTTTTTCCAGGCGCAGGGTTTCGATGGCGCGATAGCCGGCATTGACGATTCCCAGTTCCGCGCCCGCTTCCATCAGGGCTGCATACACGGCGACCGCGCATTCCGTCGGGATGTGCAGCTCCCAACCCAACTCGCCGACATAGGTCACACGTAGAGCCAGCACCGGCGCGCCCGCGATGCACAGGCGGCGTGCCTGGCCGAAGGCAAATCCGCCGTTGGAGACATCGTCACGGGTGACCTGCTGCAACACGCTGCGCGCCTGCGGGCCCATCAGCGCCAGCACGGCGTTGCTGGAGGTGACCTCGAGCAGACGCGCATCCAGGCCCGGGGGAATCTGCCGCGTGATCCAGTCGAAGTCATGGGTGGCGAAGCCGGTGCCGGTGACAATGTAGTAGCGATCTTCCGCCAGCCGGGCCAAGGTCAGGTCGCATTCGATGCCGCCCTTGGCGTTGAGCATCTGCGTATACACCAAGCTGCCCACCGGCCTTGCGACATCGTTGGCGCAGATCCAGCTGAGTGCCGCTTCGGCGTCGCGACCGACCATCTGGAATTTGGCAAAGGAGGTCTGGTCGAACAGTGCGACTTTTTCCCGTGTCGCCCGATGTTCGCGCGCAACGGCGGAAAACCAGTTCGGTCGCTCGAAACTGTATTCGTCGCGCGCCGTTTCTTCGGCGCCGGCAAACCAGTTCGGTCGTTCCCAGCCCATCTTCTCGCCGAACACGGCACCCTGCGCCAGCAACCGATCGTATAGCGGTGACCTTCGCAGTGGCCGACCGCTATGGTGCTCCTCGCTCGGCCAGGCGATCGTGTAATGCTTGGCGTACAGCTCCAAGGTGCGCTTGCGTACCCAGTCGACATCGACATGGGCCGGGCCGAAGCGGCGGATATCCACGGCCCAGACGTCGAACGGTGCCTCGCCACCGACGATCCATTCCGCTAAGACCTTGCCAGCGCCACCGCCGGAAGCGATGCCGAAGGCGTTGAATCCGGCGCCTACGTAGAACCCACTGATGCCGGGCGCAGCGCCAAGGATGAAATTGCCGTCGGGCGTGAAACTCTCCGGCCCATTGAGCAATTCCTTGATCCCGGCACTCTGCAACGCCGGCACCCGCGCCATCGCCAGCTCCACGATCGGCTGAAAATGTTCCCAATCCGGCTGCAGCAACTGGTAGTTGAATTTCTCCGGAAAGCCGGCCACCGCCCAGGGAATGGGATTTGGTTCGTAGCCGCCCATCACCAGACCGCCGACCTCTTCCTTGTAGTAGGTCAGCCGGTCGGGGTCGCGCAGGGTCGGTAAATCGCGCGTGATGCCCGGGATGGCTTCGGTAATCAGATACTGGTGCTGCACGGAAACCAGTGGCACGTTGACGCCGGCCATCTGTCCGACTTCGCGCGCCCATTGGCCAGCGCAATTGACCACAACCTCGCATTCGATGCGACCGTGTTCGCTCAGCACGGCGGCCACCCGCCCGCGCCTGATCTCGATGCCGAGCACCGTGCAGTCCTCAATAATGCGCACGCCCTGCATGCGCGCACCCTTGGCCAGGGATTGGGTAATGTCGGCGGGACTGACCTGGCCATCGGTGGGCAGGAAGGCCGCGCCGACCAGATCGGAAATATCCATCAACGGCCACAGCTCGCGCGCCTCGCGCGGCGACAGCAACTGCATCTCCAAGCCGAACGATCGCGCGGTGGTCGCTTGCCGCTTGAGTTCGATCCAGCGCGCGGCATTGCAGGCCAGGCGCAGCCCACCATTCATTTTCCAGCCGGTGGCCAGGCCGGTTTCTGCTTCCAGCGTGTTGTAAAGCGCCACGGAGTGGCCGAGCAGTTGCGTGATGTTGGCGCTGCTGCGCAGCTGGCCGACCAGTCCGGCGGCATGGAAGGTCGAACCCGAGCTGAGCTTGTGCCGCTCGAGCAGTATCGTGTCGCGCCAGCCGAGCTTGCCCAGGTGGTAGGCGGTCGAACAGCCGACGATGCCGCCGCCGATGATCACGGCGCGTGCTTGGCTTGGGAAATCATCCATCTGCATTGGTTTCCTGGCAGATCCGCTCGAAGCGCGCGAGATAGTCGGCTGCGTAGCTGGCGTAGTTGAACTCGATCTTCGAACTGACCTGCGATGCCGCCGCCCAGAGCAGCTCACGCAACAGCGAGGCGCATTTCATGGTGATGAAGCGGCGCCGGCAAGCGGCATCGACCGCGCCGCAGAAATAAGTGTCCAACAACTGCTGCTCCAGCGCCGGCGAAAAGGCGTTGTTGGAGGACAGGTTGGCCAGATCGAACAGTGGGCTGTTGAATCCGGCGTAGTCCCAGTCGATCAGCCACAGGCGCTCGCCATCGTCGATCAGATTGGCGGCCAGCAGGTCGTTGTGCCCGAAAACAATATTCACCGGTCCCAGCATCAACTCCAGCGAGGCGGCCCTTGCAGCCAGTCCGGACAGGTCCAGGCCAAGCGGATTCTTGCCCGGCTCGCGCAGCAAGCCCAGGTAGTTCCTGATCACCTGGAAGACCCAGAAGATCAGCGACGGCCCGCGCAGGAAACGCGGAACATCCTGATGGCATCGACGCACCAGATCGACGATGCGCGCCAGGTTGCCCGGCTCGCGCACGTCCCCTGCTGTGAAGGTGCGACCATCTATGTATCGGCTGACCAGCATTGCCTCGGCTGAATAGATCACTTCCGGCGATATCCCGGCCGCATGGGCCGCGCGCGCCGCCGACAACTCGTTGAAGCGCATCACCCCGTGTTCGGGCAGGTCGCGGCCGACGCGCACCACGAAACGCTGCTTGCGGCGATCAACGACCAGAAAATTGCGGTTGGTCATGCCGCCGGGCAAGGGCGAAATATCGACAGCAGCCGACCAGCATGGCAGCCCGGCTATGCGCTCCAGCAATTCCAGCTCTGCCATCCGCCCCCCCCCGAACTGCGCACTGCCCTGCACTGCAGACCCCGCTGCTGACTATACTTCAGGCACCCGTTTTGGTCTTGCCGGGAAGCGCGCGTGAGCCTGTCCGATCCCAGTTTCCTGCAACAAGCGCGGCTGTTCGCCGAACAACTCGCCGATGCCGCCCGTCCGATCGCCCTGCGCTATTTTCGCCAGGCGCTGGCGGTCGAGCACAAGGCCGACCACAGCCCGGTCACAGTGGCCGATCGTGCCATCGAATCGGAGTTGCGCCGGATGCTTGGCGAGTCCTTCCCGGGGCACGGAATCCTCGGCGAGGAGTACGGCCACACCCGGGGTTCTGAATTCACCTGGATATTGGATCCGATCGATGGCACCAAAAGCTTCATCAGCGGCCACCCCCTGTTCGGCACGCTGATTGCCCTGCTGCACGGAGCGCAGCCGCTACTCGGGCTGATCGACATTCCCGCCAGCGGCGAACGCTGGCTGGGCTTGGCGGGTTCCGGCAGCCTGTTCAACGCGGTTGCCTGCCAGACCAGCGCTTGCCAGGCCATCGAAGTCGCGCGCATTTACACGACTTCCCCTGACGCTTTCACGGCGCAGGAATGGAAGCAATATGACGCCCTTAGCCGCCGTGCCGCCCTGCGCCGCTATGGCGGCGACTGTTACAGCTATGGCCAACTGGCTTCCGGATATTGCGACCTGGTCGTCGAGGCTGGCCTGCAGCCCTATGACTTCATGGCGCTAGTGCCGGTAGTGGAGGGTGCTGGCGGCAGGATCAGCGATTGGCGCGGCGAGCCGCTGGGGCTGCAGTCCTGCGGCCAAGTCGTCGCTGCCGCCAGCGAACGACTGTGGCGGCAGGCGCTCGACGCACTGGCCTGACATCCCGCCAGCTGCGGATGGGTCCATCTCTGATTCCGCGCTGGCCGCGGCAGCGATCACGAGGGTCCCCATAACGATCCTGACCAAGCACCAGCAACGCTTGGGGCACCCGGCCAACGGGTCCGAATGGACGAGCAATGCGGTCTGCCAAGGCGTTCTCGAAAAAATCTAACCGTCGCCCCGTTTGCCCATCGCGTCCAACGCATCGGCAAACTGCCGCAGCAGATCGGCGGGCGGAAGCGGCAAACGCAGGCTGGGTTGGCCGGTGTGCGGGTCGGACTCTACGTGGGCGATCGGTTGGCCATTGTTGGCATGGGCGGCGAGTTGGGTGAACCAGCGGCCGGCCGCTTGCAGAAGTGGCAGTAGGGCTGCGGTGGGGAAGCTCGCGAGGTCGCTTGGCGCGCTCGGAGGGTCGCTGGGGCCGTGGGCTTGGTCGATGCTTGCTGGCGACGGCGTGGATGGCGGCTCGGCACCACGAATTGGACAGAACCAATCCCTAAGGATTCGAGCTCGGCAGCGATCAACTCGTGGGTGCCTATCCGGGCGCTGAAGATGACGCACTTGGCTTCAGCGTCTTCCAAGCGCGGCTGCAGCCACGCCAGCAATTCGGGGATTTTGCTGCCCTTGTTGGTCTTCGGATCCAGCAAGTAGCTGCTGGTGCAGGCCATGCGCATCTTTTGCAGGGCGGCCTGCAGCCGCTTGCGGTCGCCTTCGGACAAGTGTTTGGTGCGCCTCCAGCGCTGTACGATCTTGGCCACCAGGTCTCGATTCTCGTCGTGCAGCTGCCGCTGCAGCGGGCTCAGTTCGACCAACAGGCGCTCATCGCTGCGTGCAGGCAGTTGCTGCAGCACTTCGCGTTTGCGCCGGCGCAGCAGGATTGGCGCGAGCGTTTCGTCGACGCGGTCCAGATCGCGATAGCCGACGGTGCGCCCGGACTCGTCGCGCAGCTGGTGATTGTGCAAGAACTGCCAGGTGGGTCCCATGCGATGGCGGTCGAGCAGCTGCACGACGGATAGCAACTCCTCCAGCTTATTCTCCATCGGTGTGCCGGTCAGCACGATGGCGAAGCGGCTGGGCAGGCGCTTCAAAGCGCGCGCTGCCAAGGTGTCCCAATTCTTCACCCGTTGCGCCTCGTCGACGATCAACACGTCCGGCTGCCAAGCAGTGGCGTAGTCGATGTCGCGGGTCAGGCTGTCGTAACTTGCAATTTTGATCGCGGCCGGCGCGGCATACCGGCGAGCGCGTTCGCTGGCGTTACCCTCGATGAGCAACGCTTGGCGACCGGCAAACCGAGCCAGCTCGTGCGCCCACTGCGCTTTCAGCGAAGTAGGACAGACGATCAGTAAGCGCTCGGAGCCGGGTGAAGTTCTGCAGCGGACCGAACTGCTGGCGCAGGCCGACCTGCCCATCACGTGGATCCAGATGCTGCTGTGGCAGCAGTCGGTTGAGCTTGGTCGGAGGCGGATTTGCCTTGGCTGTCTTGCGCGGACGGCGGGAAGGCGGAGCAGAAGAGTTGGGCACGAGAAGGCTCAATGTGATGACGGCCCGCGAGCGCGAATGGCTCGGGGCTGGAAGGCAAGAGGAAAGGGTAAACGCGCTTTGAGGCAGTGATGAGCCGAAGTTTGCCGTGGGTGCTGGCGATTGATTGAGTAGGGTCCTTGGTCTCGGTCGGGACGCAGGCGAGCATGCGTGCGGCCTTGCCTTGCCGCTTGCTCTCTCCCATCCTTGCGCTAGTCCGAGTGGTCTGGGAGCCGTGCTGGCACCGACCGGTTCATCCGTAACGGACGCAACAGGAATCCCCCATGCGCATCCTCGAATACATCGGCCTCGATCTCACCGGTGTTGTCAGCCAATACAAGAAGGTCACTGCCGCTATTGCTGCGGGCGACTTTCGTGCGGCGCAGGTGAAGAAGCTGGCGGGGCCGGGTGCGGGGACGTTTTATCGGGCGCGGCTCAATGATGCGGATCGCTTGCTGTTTACCTTGGTGAGCAGTGCGGGCGGAACGGCGGCGCTGATGTTGGAGGTGATCCGCAAGCACGACTATGCGAAGTCACGCTTTCTGCGTGGGGCGCAGATCGATGCGGCCAATATCGACGAGGCGAAGATCGCCGATGCCGATCTGGCGCAAGCGCAGGCGTCCGCGCTGCCGCTGCGCTATCTGCATCCCGAGCGCGGGGCAATTCATTTGTTGGGCAAGCCGATCTCATTTGATGAGGCGCAGCAGGCGGTGTATCAGCAGGCAGCACCGTTGATCGTGGTCGGCAGTGCGGGCAGCGGTAAGACCGCGCTGACCTTGGAGAAGCTCAAGCAGGCCGCGGGCGAAGTGCTGTACGTCACCCACTCGGCGTTCCTGGCGCAGAGCGCACGCGATCTGTATTTCTCCCAAGGCTTCGAGCGCACCGACCAGGAAGCCAGTTTTCTGTCCCTGCGCGAGTTCATCGAAACGCTGCGGGTACCGGTCGGCAACGAGGCCGGTTGGAGCCGCTTTGCGGCCTGGTTCACGCGCTTGCGGCAAGCGTTTCGCGATATCGATGCACATCAGGCGTTTGAAGAAATCCGCGGCGTCATCGCGGCGCAGGCCGATGGTGTGCTGTCGCGTGAGAGCTATCGCGGCTTGGGCGTGCGGCAGTCGATCTTTGCCGAGGATCAGCGAGACGCGCTGTACGACGTGTTCGAGAAGTACTGCCAATGGCTGGCCCAGGATGGCCTGTTCGATCTCAATCTGCTGGCGCATGAGCGCTTGAGTCTGACCGCGCCGCGCTATGACTTCATCGTCATCGACGAGGTGCAGGACCTGACTGCGGTGCAGCTGGCGCTGATCCTGAAAACCCTGAACAAGCCCGGACAGTTTCTACTCTGTGGCGATTCCAATCAGATCGTGCATCCGAACTTCTTCGCGTGGAGCCACGTCAAGACCTTGTTCTGGCGCGACGCCGAGTTGGCGGGACGGCAGCAACTTTCTATCCTTGAGGCCAACTTCCGCAATTCCGGCGAAACCACGCGCATCGCCAACACGCTGCTGAAGATCAAGCATCGCCGCTTCGGCTCGATTGATCGCGAGAGCAACTTTCTGGTCCGCGCCGTGGGTGCAGAAGCCGGCCAAGCGGTGCTGCTGTCGGACAAGGACACGGTGGTTCGCGAGCTGGATCGGCAGAGTCGGCAATCGACGGATGTCGCGGTGCTGGTGCTGCGCGAAGAAGACAAGCCGATGGCGCGGCGGCGCTTTGCCACGCCGCTGCTGTTTTGCGTGCACGAGGCCAAAGGTCTGGAGTACGAGAACATCGTCCTGTACCGATTTGTCTCCGACAATCGCGGCGAATTTTCGGTGCTCTGCGACGGCGTGGCGGCGGCCGATCTGGAAGTCGATGACCTTGCTTACCGGCGCGCGCGGGACAAAACCGACAAGGCGCTGGAGGTCCACAAGTTCTTTGTCAATGCGTTGTACGTGGCGCTGACGCGGGCACAGAAGAATGTGTATCTGGTTGAGTCGGATCTCGACCATCCCTTGTTTGGTCTGCTCAACATCGGTGCCGATGACGCCGCCAAGGTCAGCGCACGCACCGCCTCGCGCGAGGACTGGCAGCGCGAGGCACACAAGCTGGAGTTGCAGGGCAAGCTGGAACAAGCCGAGTCGATCCGTCGCGACTTGCTCAAGCAAGCGAAGCCGCCGTGGCCGGTGTTTGATGAGGCGCGGCTGCGGGATTTGCTGGTCAAGGTATTCCGCCACCGCGTGCCCGGCAGCAAGCAGCCGCAGCAACTGTTTGATTACGCGGCGGTGCGGGACTGCAACGAGCTGGCCGAGGCTTTGAGTGAGGAAGTGAACTTCAGCAATGGAGAGCAGTTTGCGCGCATGCGCGCGGGCATCTTCGCCAAGTACTTTGGCGTCTACGCCAGCCGCAACTTCAAAGACGTGTTGCGTGACTGCGACCGCTATGGCGTCGACCACCGCACGCCCTTCAACGTCACCCCGCTGATGGCCGCCGCCGGCGCTGGCAATGTGGCTCTGGTCGAAGCCTTGCTTGAGCGCGGTGCCGACAGCGCGCAGGCCGATGATTTTGGTCAAAGCCCGGTGCATTGGGCGCTACGCTCAGCGTTTGCCAAGCCTGAGTTCGCGCGCGGGCCATTCGCCACCCTGTTTGATCGACTGGCACCATCGGCTATCGACCTGCAGGCTGGGCAGCGCCTGTTGCGCATCGACCGTCAACATTCGGAATACCTGCTGCTGCAGACCCTGTGGGTGCTGTTTCGCGACAACTTGGGTGAGAGCTCGGAGTGGCACGACGCGGATAATTTCGATAGCAAGACCGTGCTGGCGGCGTGGCAGCATCTGCCCTCCGCAGTGCTGCGTGCTGAGCGCAACAAACGCCAACATATTTCCGCCCTGCTCGCGCGCAACGAGGTAAGTCGCGACTACGCCTACAACCGCGCGCTGTTCCGGCGCGTCGCGCACGGGCGCTACCAGTTCGATCCGGGACTGTCGCTGCGAGTCCGCACGTACGGCGAGTCGCTGTGGGTGCCGGTACTGCAGCGGCTGAATGTGGCGCTGGGCTGCGAATTGGTCCGCCGTCCGGCCGGCCCTGCGCTGCAAGCGCTGGTGCGCGAGGCTGGCCTCGAGCCGCTGCCAATACCGATCATTGGCGAGGCGATGCATCAGGCCGAACTGGCGCGCATCGCCAAGTGGGAGGCGGCGCAGCAGGCGCTGGCCAAGCAGCGCAACCAGCTTGCTGCGGCACAAGCCAAAGCGAGAGCCCAGTCGCAGCGGAACCCAGCGCCAGCAAGAGCGCCGGAGCCGCGCTGGGGCACACCCGAAGCCAAGCGACTGCTGATGGAGCGGATCAAGGCGGCCAACGAAGCGCGACGCCGGCAGAGCAAGCCGAGCCCGTGACGTGACTAGCCTTCCGTGCGAGCCGCTGGTTTGGAAAGCACCAATACCCCATCTTCATCGGCATACAGCCAGTGACCCGGCACGAAGGTCACATCGGCGAAGGTGGCGGGGCAGTCGACTTGGCCGCCGTGCAGGCCTTTTTCGCTCTTCAGCGGGTGACAGGCCAAGGCTTTGATGCCGATGGCGTGTTGGCTGAGTTCGACGCTGTCGCGCACGCAGCCGTTGATCACCACGCCTGCCCAGCCGTTGCTGACCGCGAGCGCGCCCAGGTTGCCGCCAAACAGTGCACAGCGTAGCGAGCCGCCGCCGTCAACGACGATGACCGCGCCCTCGCCTTGAGTTTCAAGAAGGCTCCGTAGAAGGCTGTTGTCTTCAAACAGCTTGAGCGTGCGGATGGGGCCGGCAAAGCGCTTGACGCCGCCGAAGTCGCGAAAGACCGGTGCGCAGATGGACGCAGCGGGATGGGCGTCGGCGAGGTCGGCGACGGTGGGTGCGAGTGCTGTGTTCACGGGTTTGGCCTTTTGCGGGGAAGGTGTGGGCGCGCTGCCAATCTCGGCATTTGTGGGAGCGCCGGAAGGCGGAATGCTTTGTCGCCTTTGCAGCGAATCGCGGCTTCCGCCGCTCCCACAAAAGCACAATGCGAGCCGATGTTGATGGCAACTCACGGGTTGGATCGCCCGGCGGCGATGGCAACCCGAGAGCATAGGCCCCTGCTGTGTCGAAATTGCTGTGGGCAGTATTGCCGCCGCCGCGGGTGGAGCCGCCGCGGGTAGAATCGGGTCTCTTCCTCGCATTCACATTCAACGATGGCTTTTCCGCATACCCGACTTCGGCGCATGCGCCGTGACGATTTCTCGCGGCGGTTGCTGCGCGAGACGCGCTTGAGCTGCGATGATTTGATCTTGCCCGTGTTTATCCATGAAGCGGAAGGCCGCGCAGCAATCGCCTCGATGCCAGGCGTCGAGCGACTTTCGATCGAGGAACTGCTGCGCTGCGCCGAGCAGGCGGTGGCGTTGCGGATTCCGGCGCTGGTGTTGTTTCCGGTCACGGCAGCCGAGGCCAAATCGTTGGATGCCGCGTCGGCGTGGGATGCGGACGGCCTCGCGCAGCGGGCGATTCGCGCCTTGAAGTCGCACTTCCCTGAGCTCGGAGTGATTACCGATGTGGCGCTGGATCCCTACACCACGCACGGCCAAGATGGCTTGATCGACGCCAGCGGCTACGTGGTCAACGATGCCACGGTGGATGCCTTGGTCAAACAGGCGCTTAGCCATGCTGAAGCGGGTGCGGATGTGGTGGCGCCATCGGACATGATGGATGGACGCATCGGCGCGCTGCGCTTGGCGTTGGAAGCGGGCGGCTTCACCAATACGCGGATTCTGGCCTACTCGGCCAAGTACGCATCGAGTTTTTACGGCCCATTTCGCGATGCAGTGGGTTCGGCGGGCGCGCTGGGCGGCGGTAACAAGCACAGTTATCAGATGGATCCGGCCAACAGCGACGAGGCTCTGCGCGAAGTCGAACTGGATCTTGCAGAAGGCGCCGACATGGTGATGATCAAGCCCGGTCTGCCCTATCTCGACATCGTGCGACGCGTCAAAGATCGCTTCGGCGCACCGACGTATGTGTACCAAGTCAGCGGCGAATACGCGATGCTGAAAGCCGCTGCGCAAAACGGCTGGCTGGACGAACGCGCCTGCGCGCTGGAGGCGCTGACCTCAATCAAGCGCGCGGGAGCCGATGGCATCCTCACCTATTTCGCGCTCGCAGCGGCGCGTTGGATCACGGAGCAACACCAATGAGCACGCCGCAGTTTGCTGTATTTGGCCATCCAGTCGCGCATTCGCTGTCGCCGCAGATTCATGCGGCTTTCGGCAAGCAGACCGGCATCGCCCTCGATTACCGCGCCATCGCCGCAACCCATGAAGAGTTTGCACCCGCTCTGCGTGCGTTTTCCGAGGCGGGCGGGCGCGGTGCCAACCTCACCTTGCCGCATAAAGAGGCGGCGTTCGCGTTGTGCATCGAGGTCAGCGAGCGCGCCAAGCGCGCCGGTGCGGTGAACACGCTGACCCACATTGCCGGCGGCTGGCGTGGCGACAACACGGATGGCGCTGGGCTGGTCCGCGATCTCACTGATCGCGCTGGCTTTGACTTGCGCGGTCGCCGAACCATTTTGCTTGGCGCTGGCGGTGCCGCGCGCGGCGTTGCAGGGGCACTCCTGGAAGCTGGCGTCGCCGAGTTGGTGATCGTCAATCGCACGCCAGAAAGGGCCGACGCCCTGGCCGACAGTCTGGCCGAGCCCGAGCGCGCGCATTCGCGCTATTGGGAGGATCTGGCCACCTTGGGCGACTTCGAGTTACTGATTAATGCCACTTCGGCCGGACGCGCGCCTGGCAGCTTGAAACTACCAGCCGGTTTGATCGCGCCACGTTCCTTGGCGGTCGATTTGAGCTACGGCGAAGCGGCGATTGCGTTCACTGCGTGGGCGCGTGCGCACAACGTGCCGCACGTGCGCGACGGCTTGGGCATGCTGGTAGAGCAAGCCGCCAGCAGCTTCGAGATCTGGCATGGCCGGCGACCGGAAACCGAAAGCGTGTATCAAGCGCTGGCGGCCAAGCGCGATCGCCTGAGCACCGCCGACTGAAGTCCAGGCAAAGCCGCATGATCTCGGTCGACGCTGCCACCCGCATCTACCACTTTGCCGATCCCACCGAATGGCTGGACGCGCAGTCATCGACGCACTACACGCCGTCTGCACTGGCGCGCGATGGCTTCATCCATTTGGCCACACAGGCGCAGATCGCCGGGGTGATCGAACGCCACTTGCGCGGCCACGGTCCGCGCGTGCGCTTGATGCTTGATCCCCAGCAATGTGCGGACTCGCTGTTGTGGGAATGGAGCAATACCAGCGGCGATGTGTATCCGCACCTGACCGCGCCGATTGCGCTGGCGGCGGTGATGGAAGCCGTCCTATTCAATCCCGACGCGCCGTGACTGCTTTTTCGTGAGATCCATGCCATGTCGTCCGGCCTGCGGAGCCTGCTGCATCGCCCCATCGATCACCCAGCCTATCCCCGGCATGCCACATGGCAAACCCGCAGGCATGCCATGCGTGCAATTGGATGCGGACTATCGCTGCCAATTGTTCGGCAAGCCCGAGCGACCGGGCTTTTGTGTTTCTTTGCGGCCGAACGCCGATATGTGTGGCGACAATCGCTGGCAGGCGCTTGCCTTGCTCGATCAGCTTGAGGTGGCGACGGCACCGGCGGCACTGGTTGGGCCGGTGAATTCTGGCATCGCGAGATAACGATCCTTCAGGCGAACGTAATGCTTTGCCGAGTAGTAAAGCTGCTCGATCTCACGCTCTGACAAGCGCCGCGCAATACGCGCCGGGTTGCCCAGCCAAAGCTCGCCTTCGCCCACCACTTTGCCGGGCGACACCACCGCGCCGGCGCCGACAAAGCCATGCTTCTTCACTCGCACGCCGTCCAGCACGCGTGCGCCCATGCCGATCAGGCAGGCGTCCTCAATCGTGCAGGCGTGGACGATGGCACCGTGGCCGATGGTGACATCGGCACCGATCAAGGTGGGCATGCCGCCGGGCTGGGTGAATGGCCCTTCGTGGGTGACATGGATGATGCTGCCGTCCTGAATATTGGTACGCGCGCCGATGCGGATGAAATTGACATCGCCACGGACGACGGTGAACGGCCAGATCGAGACGTCTTCGCCGAGTTCGACATCGCCAATCACACAGGCGGCGGGATCGACATAGACGCGCTCAGCGAGGGTGGGAAAAGCAGCCAGATAAGGTCGAATATTCATCATCGAATGGTGGGGCTTGAGCCATGTTCGACGCAACACGCTCGACGCCATAGCCGTGGCGCTACACTTTGAGCATGACCAGCCAGCCCAGCACCACCATCGACAGCCTCACCACCACCCTCGGCAAACTGCGCACCGCACAGGCGTCCAAGGTGCCCGACCGCGCGCAGCGAGCCGATGACCTCACGCGCTTGCGGGCCGCTTTCAAGGCGGGCTTGCCGGCGATGTGCGCGGCGATCAGTGCCGACTTTGGGCATCGCTCAGTACACGAGACGCTGTTGTCCGACGGCATGACAGTGCTGCGCGAGATCGATGATCTGAGCCGCCATTTGTCGCGCTGGATGCGCCCAAAGCGAGCGCCGATCGATTGGTTGTTCGCACCGGGCCGGTCGGAAATCCGCATTCAACCGTTGGGTGTGGTGGGGGTGATCTCGCCTTGGAACTACCCGGTCAATCTGGCCTTGATGCCGCTGGCAACAGCGATTGCTGCCGGCAACCACGTGTATCTGAAACCGTCTGAGCACACTCCGCAGACCTCGCAGTGGATGGCCGACCTGTTGGCTGCCGTGTTTCCGGCGGATCGGGTGGCGGTGGCCTTGGGCGGTGCCGATGTCGCCGGCGCATTTGCGGCGTTGCCGTTCGATCATTTGTTCTTTACGGGCTCAACCACAGTTGGCCGCAAAGTGATGGCGGCTGCCGCGCCGAATCTGACGCCGGTGACGCTGGAGCTGGGCGGAAAATCGCCGTGCATTGTCGCGCCCGGATATCCCGTTGCGACCGCCGCGGCGCGCATCGCCGCTGGCAAGTGGCTCAACGCCGGACAGACCTGCATCGCGCCGGACTACTTGCTGGTCGAGGCGGCGGATCGCGATGGCCTGATTGCCGCGCTGAAAGCCGATGTCGGCGCTCGTTACGCGCGCATTGACGGCAATACCGACTACACAACCATCGTCAACGAGGCGCAGTACAAACGTCTACGAGGCTATATCGAGGAAGCGCGCGGACTCGGCTGCGAGATCATCGAGTTGGCGCCCACAGACCCGACAATTGCGGAAAGCGAGCGGCGCATCCCGCCGACCTTGGTGATCGATCCACCGGATGCCTGCGGCTTGATGCGACACGAAATCTTCGGCCCGATCTTGCCGATCCGCACCGTCGCCAGCGTGGATGCGGCGATCGCCTACATCAATAGTCACGACCGACCACTGGCGCTGTATCACTTCGATCACGACCGCGCGCGCATTGAGCGGGTGCTCAATCAAACGATTGCCGGTGGCGTCTGCATCAACGACACGGTCTTGCACATCGCCCAGGACGGCTTGCCATTTGGCGGCGTGGGTGCCTCGGGCATGGGCCACTACCACGGCCAGCACGGCTTCTTGACCTTCAGCAAGCAGAAGCCGGTGTTCCATCAGGCGCGTTTCTCGGCAATGAAGTATTTCAAGCCGCCTTATGGAAAGTTTGCGAGCTTTCTGGTGAAGCAGTTGACGCGCTGAGGCGTGTAAGCCTGCGGTTATTCAAGTGCAGCGGAGCGAGCTCCGCCCCATATGAAGCGGGGTGACCGTGGATTCGCTGTTGTAGAGCGGCGCTTGCTGCGCTGCCGTCGCTGCGCTGCCGCCGCTCAACTCATCAAATTGTAAGGCCCACCCTTGGCCAGCGCCCGCTGAAATGCCGGCCTTGCGTGAGTGGCGTCGAGAAAACGCTGCAGATTAGGTCGGTTTGACAACTCCAAGCGAGCGCCGCCGGCTTCCACCGGAAAGCTCATCTGGATATCGGCGGCGCCGAATGTCTTGCCGGCAAACCAGCCGCTTTCCGCAAGCTCAGCCTCCAGATAGTCAAAGTGCAGGGCGAGCTGCGGGCCGACGAAATTGCTCATCACTTTGTCGGCAATCGCGCGCGCCACCGGACGCAAAAAAAACGGCATCGGTGCGGTCTTCATCTTGGAAAAGATCAAGGCCAACAGCAGCGGCGGCATCGCCGAGCCTTCGGCGTAGTGCAGCCAGTAGTTGAAGCGCACTCGCGCCGGGCTGTCGGGCGCGACGGAGAACTTGCGCGCGTCGTCAAAATGGTCGACCAGATACTCGACAATCGCCCCCGACTCGGCCAATACCAAGCCATCGACCTCGACCAGTGGCGACTTGCCAAGCGGGTGCAGTTTCTTCAGCGCTGGCGGCGCCAACATGGTCTTGGCGTCGCGCTCGTAGCGCACGACTTCGTAGTCAAGGCCAAGCTCTTCCAGCAGCCAAAGAATGCGCTGTGAACGCGAGTTGTTGAGGTGGTGGACGCGGATCATGGTTGGATCGGATGCCAGGATTCAGGTTGCCAAGCATGGGCTAGTTGGCGGGAAACAGGGTCAATGCCTGCCATCGACACTAAACTGCACTTCCCCCAGAGACGCTTATCTCCGTGACCTCCGACCTTGCTCTCGAAACCCTGTTGTTGCCGATCTTCGAACGGCATCTGCCTTGGCCAGAGGCTGGCGGGGCGCTGTTTCTCGGGGCTCGGGACGGCTGGCCGCTGCATCGTCAGGCCTTGCTTGGGCTGGTCTGCGAAAGCCAGTTCAAGCCGGATGTGGATACCTTGCAGCGATCGGGTATGACGGTCTGCCAAGCCGCAGACGTTGGCGCGCGCTATCCGTTGGTCCTGCTGTTGCCGCCGCGGCAACGGGATTGTGCGCGCGCCTTGTATGCCCGTGGCCTGCAGCATTTGCAGCCCGGCGGGGTGTTGTTGGTGTGTCAAAGCAATAGCGAAGGCGCGAAGTCGGGTGAAATTGATCTGTCGCGCGTGGCCGGCGCGTTGACGGTGATGTGCAAGAACAAGTGCCGCGTGTTCTGGACTCGCCCGCACGAGCAGCGTGATGAAGTCTTGCTGGCCCAGTGGCGCGAATTGGACGCGCCGCGGCCGATTCTCGATGGCCGTTTCTCAAGCCGCCCCGGTGTATTTGCGTGGGACCGGATCGATTTGGCCTCGCAACTTCTGGCCGACCATTTGCCCGCTGATCTTGCCGGTGATGCCGCCGATCTTGGCGCGGGGTTCGGATTCCTCAGCGCCGAGCTGTTGAGTCGCTGTCCGGGAATTCGCTCTCTGCATGCGTACGAGGCGGACGCGCGCGCGCTGGACTTGGCGCGAGGGAATTTACTCCCGTTTGCTGACAAGGTCGCGCTCACCTATCACTGGCATGACGTCACCCAAGGGCTGGCAGAGAAGTTTGATGTGATCGTCAGCAACCCGCCGTTTCATGCCCAACAAGCCGCCGAGCGGCCAGATATTGGGCGGCGTTTTATCGCCGCTGCGGCAGCGGCGTTACGGCCGGGCGGCCGTTTGTGGCTGGTCGCCAATCGGCATCTTCCCTATGAGTCTGAGCTGGTCAACGGGTTCGCCAAGGTGCAGGTGGTCACCCAACAGAATGGCTTCAAAGTGGTGGAAGCAATCAAAGCGGCGGTGTCGCCCTTTGCGGCCAACACACGCCGATGAAACTACTCAAACTGATCGCCAATCTGGGGTATGGCTCGCGTCGCGAAGTCACCGAGCTGTTTCGCTGCGGCTGCATTACCGATGCGGCCGGCGAAGTGCTGTATGCCGACGATGCCATCGATCCCGCATTGGTTCGCATCGACGGTGAACCCTTGGACCCGCCGCCTGGCCTGTTGCTGATGTTGCACAAACCGGTCGGCTACACCTGTTCGCACAAAGATCACGGGCGCTTGATCTATGACCTGCTGCCGCCACGCTTTCGCCTGCGTGATCCGGCGCTTTCGAGTGTCGGTCGCTTGGATCGCGACACCAGCGGCTTGCTGCTGATGAGCGACGACGGCCAACTACTGCATCGCATCGTCGCGCCCAAATCCAAGCTATCGAAAGTCTACGAAGTGAGCTTGGCGAATGAACTTAGCGGCGACGAGGCGACGCTGTTTGCCAGCGGCAGTCTGATGCTGGAGGCAGAGAAAACCCCGCTGCTGCCCGCTGATCTCGAAGTCATCAATGCACGCCAGGTCAGGCTGACCCTGCACGAAGGCCGTTATCACCAGGTGCGGCGCATGTTTGCTGCGGTCGGCAATCACGTCGAGGCGCTGCATCGCAGCCGAATTGGTGGGCTCGGATTGGGTTCGCTGACCAGTGGTGAATGGCGGGTCTGCGGCGCGGATGAGCGCGCCTTTTTGTTCGCTGGGTCAACTTGACTAACAACCAATACGGAACCAGTGTGGTTTTTTTGGCAGAGGCGATTCACGTGGCGGCAACCTTGACCCTGAAAAACATTCCCGACGAGGTTTACGCCCGCCCGAAAGGATCGGCTGTGGCACATCGCCGCAGCATGAACAGCGAGGCGATCCTTTGTTTAGAAAAGGCTTTACTGCCGGCTCGAGTGGACCCGGCCGAACGCCTGCCGCGTGCGCGGCAACTGCGCAACGCGTTATCTGTTGGCTGCTTCCACGCGGACGATATTGTTGTGCTCAAGCGCGCGGGCCGCGAATGATCGTCGTTGACACCCAGGTGCTGGCTTATCTGTGCTTGCCGGGCGACTTCACTACCAGCGCCGAGGCGCTGCTGCAGCGAGACGCGGACTGGGCGGCGCCGGTGCTTTGGCGCAGCGAATTCAGAAACATCCTCGCCGGCTATTTACGCCGAGGGTCATTGACGTTCACACAAGCGCTTGCTCTGCAAGCGGAAGCACAGGCACTCCTGAGCGGGCGCGAGCATGACGTCGATTCGGCGCAGGTACTAGCCCTGGTGCGAGACACCACCTGCTCTGCTTACGACTGCGAGTTCGTTGCTCTAGCCGACCAGCTAAACGTGCCTTTGCAGACCATGGACGGCAAGCTGTTGCAGGCGTTTCCGCGGCGAGCGATAAGCCTCACTGCCAGCTGACCGTCTGCATTGGCTGGCGGTTACGACCGGGTCAGTGCCCGGATTCAGTCGGTCCTCCGACGCTACCCCGCAAACCCCAGCTTGCGACTCAGTTCAGCCAGCCGCTCTTTCATGGCCGCGTCGATTTCTTCGGGTTTGATTTTCTGGATGATGGATCTCAACACCCGTATTTCGTTCTGGTCAAACGTGCCGTCGCGCTCAGCAATCGCGACCAGTTTGGCGAGTTCCTCAGCGTCCAGTTTGCCGTCATTGGCGAAGCATTGGATCGACTTGAAAGACAGTTCGAGGTAGTCACGGCTCTCGCTCATGGGGCTCTCCTTCACGGTTGCTTGGCTGCAGATTCAATGGTGGACACTTCAGTGGTGGACACTTCAGTGGCGGGCACTTCATTGGCTGGGACTTCGGCGGCAGTTTCAGGAGTGGCTGAAACGCGGGCAGCGGCGCTGACATCGCGCGTCGCCTTGAAGGCGTTGCCTTCGTACCAGTTCGGCCACTGGCTGCTGTTGGCGAGTTGATTGCCCAACTGATACAGCGCCAACATATCTTCGACCATGCCGCTCAGATCCCACGACGCGTCGTATTCATCGCTTGGCTGGTGATAGCGCTGGCTGACGTACTCGGCTTGCGCTTGCAGCCCGTAAGCCTCGCCTTTTTCAAAATGATCCACGCCGCCTTTGGCATACAGGGCGGGCACGCCGGCCTTGGCGAAGTTGAAGTGATCCGAACGGAAATAGAAGCCTTTCTCAGGCGCGGACTCCGGACGCAGGATGCGCGCCTGACGCTCGGCGATCGGGCGTAGCAGATCTTCAAGCTCCGAATTGCCCATGCCAGTGACGGTGAAGTCGCGGCTGCGGCCAATCGCGGGGAGGTTGTCCAGGTTGACCACGGCTACGGTTTTTTCCAGCGGCGTGACGGGATGCGCAACGTAATACTTCGAGCCCAGCAAGCCGGATTCTTCCAACGTCACCGCTGCAAACAACACCGAGCGCTCCGGCGGCGTTTCGCGAGTGACGAAGCGTTCGGCGATTTCCAGAATGCCGGCGACACCGGTGGCGTTGTCGGAGGCACCGTTGTAGATGGTGTCGCCGGTAAGCGTCGGGTCAATACCAAGGTGATCCCAGTGCGCCATGTAGATGATGGCCTCGTCGGGGCGGCTGGCGCCGGCCAATAGTCCGATCACATTGCGCGACTCGCTGGTGCTGATTTTGCTCTGCAGATCGAGGCTCATGGTGGTGGCCAGTGACACCGGTTTGAAGCCGGGTTGATTGGCGGCAGTGCGCAGTGCGGTGAAGTCGAGTCCGGCACGCGCAAACAGCGCGTTGGCGGCGTCAGCGGTGAGCCAGCCTTGCGCGGGCAAGCGCGGCGCCGGGTCTTCGGAGGCGGGCAGATCGAACTGCGCACCCTTCCAGCCATCGCCGATCACGTTCCAGCCATAGCCCGCGCCTTCGCTGTCATGAATGATCAGCGCGGCGGCGGCACCTTGCCGCGCGGCTTCTTCATATTTGTAGGTCCAGCGTCCGTAATAGGTCATCCGTTTGCCGAGGAACAGTTCCTCGTTACCCACATGGAAGCCGGGGTCATTGACCAGCACCACCACGGTCTTGCCGCGCACATCGACGCTGTAGTCGTTCCAGTTCGATTCCGGCGCGTTGACGCCGTAACCCACGAACACCATTTCACTGTCTTCGATCAGGACCTTGGGATTGCCGCTGCTGGTGCCGATCACCATCTCGGTCGATAGGGCGAGGCGAGTGTTGCCGCCGCTGTGTTTCAGGTTCAGCTCGGTGCTGGGATCCGCAGTGGTCGAGACCATTGGCACGCTCTGCGTGTAGCTGTCTCCATTGCCAGGTTTCAGGCCGAGGCGCTTGAACTGATCGACCAGGTAATCGACAGTGAGTTGCTCGCCTCGGCCACCGGGTGCGCGGCCTTCAAACGCGTCGGATGCAAGCACCAAAACGTGCTGGACGATGTCTTCGGCGGAGATTTCCGGGCCGAACGAATAGCTGCCGGCCGCTGCGGTGGGCGCGACGGCAACACTCGCCGGAACTGCCGCCGTCGGCGGAGTAATCGCCGGCTGGCAGCCGACGATGAGCGCGCTGGTGGCGCAAAGCAATGAGGTTGCGAAAATACGCATACGTGCAGCCGGTGTTCGAATGAACGGCCGATTGTAGCGGGCGCGTCGCCTATGAACACATCGAGTGCGGCCAGGTTGCGGCCGTCACCCTTCAAGATCCAGTCAAATTCCGAACCTGTGAGAGCGCCGGAAGGCGCGATGCCAAGGCTCAAACAACCGCATCGCGCCTTCCGGCGTTGCCACAGGGGCTGAGTTGTGTCGAGCGGCGGTTTAAACGGTCAGCGCGCACTTGTCCCAATGTAACCGCGCGCAATCTGGTAAAAAGCGGCGGCGCAAGTCTACTGTTGGCGCGCCAAATTCCCGCACATGGAGTACGCATGCGAATCGCCCGCTTTGTCTTTGTTGCCAGTATCGCCGCTGCTGCTGGCCTTGTCGTTTGGCAGGTCTGGCCAACAGCCCCCGCCGCCAAGATCAACATGAAGCCCTTCGGTGGCGACTTCTGGGCGCATCGGGTCGCTTACCCCACCATGCAGTTCAGCCCGGGCTGGTATGTCGATGCCAAGGCCGAGGACGCGCGTGTGCAATCAGCGGTACCCAAGGGCGATTTCAATGACTTTTTGGCCAAGCGTTCTGCATCACCGCTTTCGCTTGACCCCGGATCATGGACTTCGCTCGGTCCAGCGCCGTTGTCAAACAGCGGCTACGGCATGGTCAGTGGGCGCATCAACGACATCGTGGTTGATCCGCGTGGACCCGACGCCGGCGGCTTGCAAACGGTGTATGCCGCATCCGATGGCGGTGGCGTCTGGAAGAGCAGCAACTGCTGTGGTGCGGGCACTACCTGGTCGGTGGTCACCGATCAGCCTGAGATCGCCAGCAATGCCATCGGCGACCTGCACATTGATCCCAACAATCCGGATGTAATTTACGCGGGCACGGGTGATCTGCGTTATGGCTCGTTTTCATTTGGCGCTTCCGGATTGCTGAAGAGCAGCAATGCGGGTGCGACTTGGCAGGTGCTGGGCGAGAGCGTGTTCAATCCGTTCTATCCGCCCTCCAGCGCGCTCGGCTTTCCGCAGTACCAAGCCATCGGCAAAGTCGTCACCGATCCCAATAATTCCAGCACGGTCATCGTCGGCACCAAGACCGGTTTGTACTTTTCCTACAACGGTGGCAGTGACTGGTCGGGGCCGTGTTACACCAATCCGCACAGCAGCCAGCGGCAAGACATCACTGGCCTGATCGCGGTGGATCGCGGCGGCGGCAACAGCATGTTGTTTGCCGCCGTCGGCACCCGCGGCAATCCGACGCCAGTGCAGCCCGATTTGGGCAACCTCGGCGCCAACGGCGTCTACCGCGCAGCGATGCCAACCGCGGGTTGTCCGCTGCTGGCCGAATGGAGCTTAAGTGACAGCGGCTGGCCGGCCGGCACGGCGGATGGCAATCCCGCTGGCAAGGTGCTGGGACGCATCGAATTGGCGATATCGAGCAGCGATTCCAATGTCCTGTATGCGATGGGCTCGCACGCCACCGCCAGCAATGTGTTGGGTGTGTGGCGCTCGGCCAACGGCGGCGACACCTGGACACAAACTGCCACCGGCACCAGCGTGCAAGCCGGCGGCTGTGGCAATGCCACCAATGGCGGAAGCCAGATGTGGTACGACGCCAATCTCAGCGTCGATCCCAACGATCCCAACACCGTGCTGTTAAGCGGCGTTGACCTGTTCCGTTCAAGCAACGGCGGCAGCACATTTCAGAACGTCACCTGTGGCTATGGCAGCGGCAACGTGCACGTCGATCATCACGCGACCGCCTATCTGCGCAGCGCCGGTGGCGGCTTCAACAGCGACGCCGTGCTGACTGGCTCCGATGGCGGCGTTTACGTCACCGCCAATGCGCGTGCAGGCACGGGCGGCAGCACGGCCGCCAATCGACCGAGCTATATCTCGCTCAATCAAACCATCGGCAGCATCGAGTTCTATTCCGGCGATATCAGCGAAAATTTTGCTGGCAGTGCCCTGCCGGGCGCGAGCGGCGGCGCGCAGGACAATGGCAGCTCGTATGCGCGCTGGTCATCAGGCAATCCGGGGCCAGCGACGTGGACCGTACGCAATGGCGGCGACGGCATCTTCACGCGGATTGAGCCAGTGCGCCAACAGCGCTGGTACTGGTCCAGCCAGAACGGGGCCATGACCGTGTCGGCGAGCGGACCCGATAGCAGCCCGCAAAGCGCAACGCCGCAAACATCACCGGCCTGGGGCGGCGACGTGCTGAGCTTCGTGATGCCGTTCGAGCTGTATCGCTACGGTGCCTTGGACGCCGCCGGCAGCGGATGCACGGCCGCGGTTGGCTGCACCTACATGATCGCCGGCACCACCCGCGTGTGGGAAACCCTGCAAGGCGGCATCCCGCACACCAGCTGGTATGCCAACAGCCCAAACTTGACCAAGGGCACCCTGGTCGGACGCTCCTTCATCAACCAGTTGAACCACGCGGTGAAAACGCCGCGGGTGGCGATTGCCGGCACCAATGATGGCAATGTGTGGGTCGGACACGGCATGAACCAAGGCACCGCGAATTCGGCCACTTGGACCAACGTCACCGCTGCCAATGCGGTGTTACCGAATCGGCCGATCATGGATGTGGCGATTGATGTTGCCGACGCCGCCAATCCATCCACTTCCGCCATCGCGTACGCGGCGCTAGGCGGCTTTGATCAGAACACGCCAAGCACGCCGGGGCATGTCTATCAGCTCACCTGCAGCAACGCCTGTGGTTCGTTTACATGGCGCAACATCAGCGGCAATTTGCCGAACATCCCGACCAACAGCGTCGCCTTCAATCCCAACCTGCCCAGTCAGGTATTTGCCGGCACCGACTGGGGCCTGTACTACACCGATGACGCCTTCGCCGACAACCCGCAGTGGTTCCGCTTCGATAACGGCCTGCCACGCGTGATGATCTGGGACATGGCCATCGATCGCAGCTTCAGCACCCTGGCCGTGTTCACCCGCGGGCGCGGCGCATGGGCATGGCCCCTGCCCGGTGCGGTGCGCGCGTCGGACGTGTTTTCGAATGGGTTTGAGTGAGCAAGGTTCGGCCAATCGGGCTGGCCTGCATGGGGTCAAGCCCGACCTGCTGCCAGGAAAAGTGCACATGCAGTTGCAACTTCCTCAGATAGGCGGCAACGCATTCTCGCCGCCCAGCCGCCCGAGCTACGCCTGCGTTTGAGGTCTCGCGGCAACTTCGATTTGCAGGGAATTGAGCGAGCGCAGCAGAGTTAGCGGAGGATGTTCTTGACCAAGTTGCGGCCGACCTTGTCCAGGCGTTGATCGTTGGTCCACAGCTGAGTGCAGCCATGCCGAGCAGCACAGGCCACGTGTAGTGCATCCGGCGTGCGCAGCGAAAACTGTGCGCGTAGCTGGGCCGCTTGACGAAAGTCGGCTTCGACCAGACTGAGCATGATGCTGCGGACGAAAAACGCCTCAAAGCGCTGCCCCATCGCAGCGTGACCACGCTTCAGCGGTGCGACCAAACACTCGCTGACCACCAGCGGAGAAATAGCAAAGGGTTGTTTGGCGCGCTTAAGCGCTTGCGTGATGCGTGTCGCAAACAAGGGGCTTTGTTCGACGGCATAAATCACGATGCAAGAGTCGAGGTAGATCACTCCCACGCCACCCGTTCGGCGGCGATGTCGGCTTCGATCTCAAGGGTGCTGCGTGCCGGCCCATGGAGCGGGTGACGGGCTAACCATTCTGCGATAGCCCGACCTGATCCGGGCTCATCAGGGGTGGTCATCCGCATAGGCACCAAGCGCACCGCCGGCTGCCCGCGTCGCGCAATAATGACTTCCTCGCCGTCCTCAGCCGCTTTAACCAGTTCGGAGAGACGATTTTTCGCTTCCAGCACGTTGATTTGCATGGGCGAGCACCTGTTCAACAATCTAGCCAGACTAGCTGGCTAGATAGGTGCTGTCAAAGCCGGTTCCAGCGCGCCGGCCGTCGCTAGGGCACAGGTGCCATTCGCGTGCGCATTGCCAAACCAGCGCCGAGTTCGTGCATGTTGGTGGGTAGTCGGCCCTGAAGGCGTGTCATTGGCCGGAACCGGTGAGTTCAAATTCAGCTTGACAAAGCCAAAACGGGGGGGGGTAGTCTTCGCGGCTGTGTTTCACGGCTGAAGTGATGCAGACGCGCTGCGGCGAGCTTGGATGGGCCGGCCGTATCCTCTGGAAATCAATTTTGCGACGTCTTGGCCTGCGCGCATGCTCAGGCTGCGCTGCCGCGGTATTTTCATGCAGCAAACCTTCGCAATAAAGGAAACTTCCATGCGTTCTGTATTCACTATCCAGCGGGTTTTGTTGGGGCTGGCGGCATTCGGCATGCTCACTTTAGCCGGCTTGTTTTACTTCCAGATGCCATCTAGGCCGTCGGCTCTGGCTCCGACCCCGCTATCAGTCTCGTTGCTCACTGAGCAAGCTCCCCCGAACGCTCCAGCAGAAACCTCCGTCGAACCAGAGGAAAGCGGCTCCCAGCGAAATACACAGTCTTTGCTCACGCTGAATACCGCAATGGATTATGCGCTGCTGAAAGCCCAGCTCGAGCCGTTGGCGGAAAAAGGCGATGCTGTTGCGCTTAGGACCATCGCAGAGATTTACGCATATTGCCAACAGTATTCGTGGTCTCCAAGCCGATATCGAGCAGATGTCGAAAGTAAATCCCAGCTATATCCTGATAATGCGGCGCACTATACCCGCATTGCCGAAACGGTCGAGGCGCGCTGCAAGAATCTTGACGGCGGCGAGCCAATTCTCAACGAGCAGCGAGAGCTGTATCTGGTGCAAGCGGCACAGGCCGGCGACACCTTTGCAAAGATCAGACTGGAGATCACTCCATTCAGTGAGTTGCCCGCGCAACAGTTGGAGGACTTGGTTGAGGAGGCGCTGGCACGCGCCGAGCCGGAGACGATCATGCAACTTGCCGACTTGCTGGGCTTGAAGGGCTCAAAGACCAAATACCAAGAGTTTTCGGGAGGTATTGCGAATTTCGCTTGGAGAATCGCGGCTTGTAGGCGCGGTGGCGCGAATTTCTGCGCTCAAGGTAGCCTAGTGATGAACGATGCTTGCATGGGTTTTGGAGGGTGTCGGTATGTCAGCTTTGAGGACTACGTTCGGAGAGGAGCCCTGGGGGGGCAGGACCTAGAAAGACTTGAAATCGTGCTCAGGGGGATTGAGGCGAAGCTACCCCCGCGCCAGTGAATTTGTTTTTATAATGCTTAACTAACAAGGATTTTGCGATGAGTTTCCATAAATATTTCGTCTTTGTTGCGCTGTTCCTCTTTGCGGAAGTGGTATCCGCGCAGGCAGCCATTATCATTGATGCAAGAGAACTTCCATACTCGATCTAGTATTGGGTGAGGGGTTCCTCGGTTCATCATCCACAAGAGGTTCGGTCGCCGGCAATGCTTTCTGCGAGGTCGGCGTACCAGGCAGTTCATGCGATCCATCCCTTTCTTTTCCCGAATGGGACAGTAATCGAAATTATTTATGAGGATGGCAGCAGCGAAAGTTTTGTGTCGGTTTGTCCGGGTACGGTACCGCATTGCGTTGCGCCGGTTCCGGGAACGCAGAGAAACAGCGCCGGTAACCTGCTTGCGGCCGGCGGTGCCGGTTTCGGTGGCAGCGGCAGTGTCGGCGGCGGCGGCAGTTACGGTGGCACCGGAGGCCCGAGCTCGGGTGCTGGAGGCGGCATAACCTGTGCCACAGTTACTTCACCATATGGCTCTACTACGACCTGCTTCTTTCGTCGATACTGACTTTCAAGTCAGCGCGAAGGCCCGCTAAATCGACGAGGCGATGTTGAACAGCACCGTTTCTTCCCACCCGTCGCGCTAGCTGCGATTGGAAGCCGGGGTCAGAAACGGAAGTCAGGGTCTTGCATTGGAGGCTTGCCGCAGCAGAGCTGCGGCAATGCTGGAGCAAGAGCGATGGTGCGTCTTGACGCACCAATACCGTGTTCGAGAACACTGAGTCGTTAGGCAACCTGACGAGCGGTGCGTCAAGACGCACCCTATGTTTCTCTGCTGCCGCCGGGATCAGTACCTGTGATCAGCGGCCCGCATTGTACTTTTGTGGGAGCGCCGGAAGGCGCGATTCGATCCAGTGGCGCTGAACATCGCGCCTTCCGGCACTCCTACCATTGACCTGCGCCTACTTCTCGACTTCCAAGGTCTTCGCCGTCGCCCCCGTCACCTTGCCAATCTTGGCGCTTGCATCGACCAGCAACTCCACATCGCGCTCGAACACCAGTTCGCCCTCGACCACGCTGTTGGCGCCGATGACCACTTTCGGGTCGCGTTGGGTGCCCATGCTGAACCATGAGCCGGTTGGCTTGCGGACGATGATGCCGCCCTTGACCACGCTGCCGGCCAGCACTTCGATGTCGCCGCTGACTGTCTCAATGCCATTGCCGACCTGCGCTGTGGTGAGCTGAATCCCACCGTTGACGGTTTCCACGCGGCCGATCACGCTGCTGCCGGCGGCCATTGAGACGCCGCCATTGACGGTTTCCAGATCGCCTTCGATCAGCGCGTCTGCGCGCACGCTGATCCCGCCATTGACGGTTTCGGCGCTGGCCACGCGGGCACGTGTGCCGATGGTGATCCCGCCATTGACCGTTTCCACCTCCTGCGCGGTGGAATCCTCCGCCACCGAGACGTCGCCATTGACGGTGCTGAGGTCGCCGTATTCGACCCCCGCGTTGGTTTGAATCGCGCCGTTGACCTTGTCGATGCTTTTAGGGTCGGCGTGGGCGAAGCTAGTCGCCAGCAGGCTGGCGCTGAACAAGGCAGTGGCGGCGGAAAGATTGCGACGTGACATGGGTAACTCCTGTTGGGGTGGCAACGTGTTGGGCAGGTAACGTGTTGGGGAGGCGAGTGTTTGGGAGGCAAGTGTTTGGGAGGCTTTGGAATCTCAATCCACTGGCTCTGATGCGCCAAGCTGAGCTTTGGTTTAAGGGCATCTCATCCGGCTTGCGCAGTGCGATGCGGCACAACCGCTAGAATCGCGATTCTCAACTCACCCTGACCCCAATCCGGAGCCTCCGTGACCCGCCCCAAGCCAGTGTTATTGCTGATCCTCGATGGCTGGGGTCACCGTGAGGCCGCGCCCGATAACGCCATCACGTGCGCTCGCGCGCCAAATTGGCGGCAGTTGTTGGCGGACTATCCGCATGGGCTCATTCACACCTCGGGCCTGCACGTGGGCTTGCCCGACGGGCAGATGGGCAATTCCGAAGTCGGCCACATGAATCTCGGCGCCGGCCGCGTCGTCTATCAGGAACTCACGCGCATCGACAAAGCCATCGTCGATGGGGACTTCTATTCCAATCCGCAATTGTTAGCCGCCTGCGATGCGGTGATCGCAGACAAGGGCACCTTGCATGTGCTGGGCTTGCTATCACCTGGCGGCGTGCACAGTCACGAAACACACATTTTCGCGATGCTCGAATTGGCCAGGCGACGCGGCGTGCAGAAGCTGGCTGTGCATGCGTTCTTGGATGGTCGCGATACGCCACCGCGTTCGGCGGCGGCCAGTTTGTCTGCCTTGCAAGCGCACTGCGATGCGATCCCTGGCGCGCGTATTCATTCGCTGTGCGGCCGCTACTACGCGATGGATCGCGACAACCGCTGGGAACGCGTCAGCCTGGCGTGGAATGCCTTGGTCCATGCGCGCGCCGATCAGCAAGCCAGTGACGCAAGCCACGCCTTGGCGTTGGCCTACGCGCGCGGCGAGAACGACGAGTTCGTGCTGCCAACGGTCTTGCACGGCGCGCAGCCGATGGCCACTGGCGACGCGGTCGTGTTCATGAACTTTCGCGCCGATCGCGCGCGGCAATTGTCGGCGTGTTTTGTGCAGCCGGAGTTCACCGACTTTGATCGCGGCGAGCGCCCCGCGCTGGCGTACTTCGTGTGTCTGACCGAGTATTCAGCCGACTTGCCCGCTGCCGTCGCTTATCCGCCCAGCAGCCTCTGCAACACCTTGCCCGAGGTGATTGCCGCGCACGGGTTGACCCAACTGCGCATCGCCGAAACCGAAAAATACGCCCACGTCACCTTCTTTTTCAGCGGTGGCGTCGAGCAGCCGCAAGCGGGTGAAGATCGCATTCTTGTGCCTTCACCGCGGGTTGCCACCTACGACCTGCAACCGCAGATGAGCCTTCCCGAGCTCACCGCGAAGTTGGTCGAGGACATCCGCGCACAACGGCACGATCTGATCATCTGCAATATCGCCAATCCAGACATGGTCGGCCACACCGGCATCCTGGCGGCGGCGATTGCCGCAGTTGAAGCGGTGGATGTGGCCATTGGCGAGATCGTGCAAGCCATCACCGCGGTCGGCGGGGAGATGCTGCTGACCGCAGATCACGGCAACCTTGAGCAAATGTCAGACCCCGAAAGCGGTCAGCCGCACACCTCGCACACTACCGGACCGGTGCCGCTGGTTTATGTCGGTCGTAAGGCTCGCGTGCGCGGCGGTGGTGCGTTGCAGGATGTCGCACCGACCCTGCTGACCTTGCTGGGGTTGCCCATTCCCGCAGAGATGAGTGGTCGTTCAATGTTGGAGTTTGAAGTGTGATCCTGCGCGCACTCGTGTTGGGCATGGCGCTGCTGGGCGCGGGTGCAGCCGTCGGCCAAGATGCCAGTGCTGCGCGTGAGGCCGAAAAGCAGGCGGCGCAGGCGAAGTTGGAAAAGCTGCGTGAGGACATCGCGCTGGTTACCCAGGAAAAGACTGAGCTTGGCGGCGAACGCGACAGCGCCGCAGCGGAGCTGCGCGCGGCGGACCGCAAGATCAGCGAGGCCAGCGCGAGCTTGCGCAGCCTCGATGCCGACTTGGTCGCGCAGGTGGAACAACTCGCCAACGTGCAAGCGGAAGCCGCTGAGTTGTCCACGCGTCTCGATGCACAGCGCGAATCGCTGGCGCAATTGCTGCGTGCGCTGCACGCGCAGGGGCGGCACGCACCGCTCAAGTTGCTGTTGGCGCAAGACCGCGTCGATGCACTTGGCCGCACCTTGGGTTATCTCGGCTATTTCCGCCGCGCCCGGGTCTCCCGAATCGAGTCGCTGCTCAGCGATTTGGCGGCGCTGGAACAGGCGCGCGCGGCGGTGCAGACCCAGCAGTCCGTGCTGGCCGCGGCGCGCGAGCAGCAGCAATCTGCATTGACCGAGCTTGACGCCGAGCGCGCCGCCCGCCGTGTGCTGCTGGCGGATATCGAGAAGCGCTACAAGGACAGCGGCTCCAAACTGGCTGCCCTTGGTCGCGATGAGGCAGCGCTATTGGCGCTGCTCACGCGCTTACAGGACATTTTTGGCGATATCCCGCAGCAGCTGGAAGGCGCGGCGCCGTTTTCGACGATGGCTGGGCGCTTACCGTGGCCGCTCGCCGGTGGGCTACTGACTGGATTCGGCAGACCCAGCGGCGACGGCCGCGTCAGCAACGGCTGGCTGATCGAAGCCAAAGCCGGTGCCGAAGTGCGCGCAGTGGCGCATGGGCGCATCGCATTTGCCGACTGGCTGAAAGGCTTTGGTCTGATCGCGATCATCGACCACGGCGATGGCTATATGAGTCTGTATGCCAGCACCGACGCGTTGTTACGCGCGGCCGGCGATTGGGTCGAGGCCGGCGAAGTGGTGGCGCTGGCGGGCACTTCGGGTGGGCAAACGGCCGCTGGCCTGTACTTCGAGCTTCGCCACAAAGGCAAGCCGGTCGATCCGGCGCGCTGGTTGCAGCGCAGATAAGCGCACGCCATCCGCAATATTCACTGCGCGGCAAGGGCCGTCATCTCTATAATTGCTGCATGCGCACACATCTTTTGGGTTTGCTTTTCATTCTGGCGGCCACCGACGCTGCTCTTGCTCAAGACGACGTCGCGGTGCCCACCGAGGACATCGGTCTGGTCGAAGTGGCCGAAGGCGAGCGCGTCAGTCTCGATGAAATTCGCCGTTTCGTCGCCGTATTCCGTGCGGTCAAGCAGGCCTATGTGGATCCGGTAGACGATGCGACCTTGATGCAATCGGCGATTCGCGGCCTGTTGGCCGATCTCGATCCGCACAGCGGCTATCTCGATTCTGACGCCAGCCGCGATTTGACCGAGCTCAGCAGTGGCGCCTACGACGGCCTTGGCTTGGAAGTGGCGCAGCGTCCTGACCGCACGCTCATCGTGGTGGCACCCATCGACGAAACTCCGGCTGCACGGGCGGGCATTCGTTCGGGCGACATCATTACCGAGATCGATGGTGAACAAATTACCGCCAGCAACATCGACGCGGCGGTGGAATCGCTGCGTGGCGAGCCGGGCAGCGAGATCCGCTTGGTAATCATGCGTGAGGGTGAAGCTGAGCCGCTGTCAATGACCCTGGTGCGCGAGACCATCCGTGTCGGCAGCGTGCGCACTTCGCTGTTGGCGCCAGGCTTCGGCTATCTGCGGATCAGCCATTTCCAAAGCGACACTGGCCGTGAAACCGCCACCAAGCTGGCCACTATCAACACCAAAGCGGCACCGTTGAAAGGCTTGGTGCTGGATCTGCGCAGCAATCCCGGTGGACTCTTGAATGCCGCGATCGAAGCCGCTGATGTGTTTCTCGACAGCGGCACCATCGTTTCGACCCGCGGTCGTTTGCCCTATTCCAACAGCGCGTTCAAAGCCAAGCGCGGCGATGCACTAAAGGGCGCACCGATCATCATCTTGGCCGACAGCGGCACCGCCTCGGCGGCCGAAGTGTTGGCGGGGGCGCTGCAAGACCATCGGCGTGCGCTGATTATGGGCAGCTCGAGCTTCGGCAAAGGCTCGGTGCAGACGGTGCTGCCACTCGACAATGGCGATGCGCTGAAGCTCACCACCGCGCGTTATTTCACGCCCAATGATCGCTCCATTCAGGCCAGTGGCCTGGTGCCCGACATTCGCGTAGCCGATGATGAGGTGGTCCGCAGCTCCAGCGCTGGTCGCACACCCGAAGTGCGCGAGCGTGACTTGCCGGGCCATCTCAGCGCAGGCGAAACCGCGGTTGACGCGAGCGAAGCCGCCGAGCCTCCCATCAACGATCTGGTGCTCCGCGAAGCGCTTACGTTACTCAAAGGGTTGGCATTATTCGGTGCGGGAAAAGCACGCTGAGCGCTCGCCGCTGCTCAGCTTTGGCATCCAAGGCCAAGCTCATTTCCGCGCGATAAATCTCCAGCAACCGTCATTCTGGCGAATGCCAGCGACCACTAAAAGTGCAGCCATGCGATGCGTCAAGCGGCGCGCATCCTGCTGTTGACGGCGAAGCAGATCGCTAAACGATTGCCATCCGGGTTACCTACTTGAACATGCCCGGCAGGTTTCGATGCCAACGCGCTCGCGGATCGGTGTTTTGCCCTGCGGAACCATTCTTGGGCGAGGTGTCGGCGGGAACAGTGCTATTGGATTTGTGCCGATGATTCACGGTTGTCGCAGCTTCTGAACTCGCAGATGCTTCGGTGGGCACTTGTTTGTTGCTCGCACTGCAAGCGGCATCAGCATCGCTGACTCCGTTCAGGCCCAGCGAAAACATAACGGCGCAAACGAATGACAACCCGACAGGCATGCTCTTTCTCGATGGGGGCACGACGCCAACAATCCTCGGCAGGCTGCAAGTTTACGTCGCCAGAATTCCGCCACCGCGCGGCCTGGCTTCGTCTCGGCGTGGGTGCTGATCGCTTGATCGCATCCGTCGGTTGAATGGGTGTTCACGTTGCGGTGCAGCAATGCTTACGCGGGGTGCTCTGGCAGACTGCGGTGATGGTCGCCGTCTTGCATCCCCACCCACTGCGCAGCGAATGGCGAGTCACCGCGCCGGCATTGCGGCGTGCATTGATCGCCGGCATGCGACGGGTCATTTCGCGGCGCGATCTGCTGAACAAGATAAATGTGTTTCCGGTACCCGACGGTGACACCGGCAGCAACCTGGCGTTTACCTTGGGCAGTGTCTTGAGCGGCAGTTTGAGTCGGCGAGCACACTCAACTGGTGCCTTGCTGCGCAACGTCGCCGACGACGCGATTGACGGCGCACGCGGCAATTCAGGAGCCATCCTTGCGCAGTTCTTGCAGGGCGTCAGCGAAGTCGCTGGTTTGCATCACGTACTGACCCCACACAGCATCGCAGCGGCGGCGCGGGCGGGCTCGGATCAAGCGCATGGAGCGCTGGCGCAGCCTCGCGAAGGCACCATTCTCAGTGTCATTCGAGCCTTTGCCGATGGCTTGGCGAATTCTCTGGGAGCTGCGCGCGGGGACATACGTGGTTGGTTTGCCGGAGCTTTGCGGCAGGCACAAGCCGCGTTGGCCAATACCCCCAACCAGTTGGCGGTATTGCGTCAAGCTGGCGTTGTCGATGCCGGTGCGCAGGGCTTTGTCGATTTGCTTGAGGGTATTCAAGACTTCATTGACTCTGGCGAATCGTTGGCGGCCAATGCCGACGGCGCTGAGCAACCGGCCTTGGTTTTTGCTGGCGAGCACTGGCACGAAGAGGCGGACGCCAGCCGACCTTGGTGTAGCGAGTGCCTGCTTGTCGTCGCTGAGCACGCGCCGGCAATCGAGCGCAATCAGTTGCAGGCGGCGATCGTGGGATTGGATGCGCTGAGTGTCGTTGTTGCGGGCGGCGCGCGGCGCATGCGCGTGCACGCGCATGTCGCCGATCCGGCGCGTCTGTTTGAGGTGGTTGGTCAGTTTGGCGAGGTCAGCGGCCGCAAGGCCGAGGACATGCGCGTCCAACATCAGGCGGCCAACAGCCAGCAGACCGTGGGTGTGTTGACCGACAGCGGCGCCGACTTGCCGCGCGAAGTGGCCGAGCGCTTGGGCATCCACATGGTGCCGGTGCGGGTCAGTTTTGGTAACGAGGACTTTCTCGACAAGGTCTCGTTGACCCCGGCGGAGTTCTATCGACGGTTGAAGGCAAGCGCGACCTTACCGCTTACTTCGCAGCCGCCACCCGGCGACTTCCGGCGGCAGTTTGAATTTTTGCTGAGTCATCATGCCGAAGCGGTATACGTCGGCATCGCCCGTGGTCTGAGCGGCACTCTGCAATCGGCGGAAACGGCTGCGGCTCGCATCGATGTCACCCGCGCGCAGGTGATCGACAGCAGCAATGCGTCCTGCGGCCTGGGGTTGCTCGCGATTGCCGCCGCCGAAGCAGCCCAGCGCGGTGCCGATGGGGCGGGTGTGCGCGCGGAAGTCGAGCGCTTGCGCCCACTTACGTTCACCTTTGCGGCAACGCGTGACGTCAGTTTTGCCGTGCGCGGCGGCCGCATTCCAGCGTGGACCTTGCCGGTCGCCAATACCTTGCGGTTGACCGCAATCGCGCAGATGCAGCCCAGCGGCAAGCTTGGCATCCGCGGTGCTTTATTTGGCCGCAATGATGTGCCGCGCCGCTTTGCAAACTATGTCAGCAAACGGATCGATCAAAAGGTCCGTTGGCGATTGCTGGTCGGGCATTGCGATTGCGCCGCCGATGGCGAGATCCTGCTGGCGACCCTGCAGCAGCGGCTTGATTGCCGCGACGCGTGGTTGGTGGAAGCGGGACCGGCAATCGGTGCTCACGCAGGACCCGGAGCGCTGGTGGTGGCAGTGCAGGCGGAGTGAAATGCGAGTGCGCGACGGGTACGACAAAACCGATCTGTGTTACGAATCGCACAGAGCGAAGGGATTGGCTTGGCTATTCTCGGGCGGCGGAAAACCCCAGCCAGTCTCGATATCCGAGCAAATGCAGCTGTGCATGGCGTCCGGTCACGCATGTTCAGTCACCCATGTTCAGTCACGCATGTTCAGTCACGTAAGAGGAGCGCAACCGATGATTCGCATGCTCATGTTATTCAGCTTGGTGATCGTGTCTGCGGCCGTTTCAGCCGTCGAGCCCGACGCGCGTTGGCCCGACTATCAGAAGCAGGGCGTTGAAAATCGCAGTGGCTCCAGCCTGTATTTCCAAGGTTTTGAGACACCTTGTTTTGGCCCGCCTTACAGCCCCTCGCCCACTGATGATTGGATTCGCTTCTTTTCTGAGGTGACGCGGGTCGCCAGCGGAAGTGGCGGCATTGCTTCGCGCAACGGGTTTAGTCACGCCGAGTTGCGGCCGCCGCTGGTCGGAGCGCCTGCCAATACCAGCGGTGCCTTCACTCGCTTGGGCGGTTACGCCAGCACATTTGACGGCGGTTTTAGGGTCGAAGTGGATGTGTACTTGGACTTGGCCGACCCGCAAGTGCTGTCCGGCATCAATGCCGACTTTGGCTTTGATGTGTCATCAGCCGTAAACACCCAAGCCGGTGCTCATCGCCGCGACTTCATCTTTCATGCCGCCAGCAACACCGCCGGGCGGATTTTGATTGGCAGCAGCAATACGACCAATTTTGCTGTTCGCGGTGATTTGGCCACGGGGCCGCATTACGTGGTCGCCAGCAGCGGCTGGTACACCTTTCAGTGGGTCTATCGCGATGCAGGTGATGGGACGTTGGCGGTGGACACCAACTTGTTGGCCATGGCCGGCAACGTGTTGTGGACACGCACGCTCAACAACCCGACAGACCTGATTGCGACGCAAATCGGCGGCAACCGTTACCTGTGGTTCTTGTTTCTGGAAAGCGACCGCGTGGCGATCGACAACAGCCGCATCAACAGCGGCATTCGTGAGGCCAGCTTCGGCTCGACACCCGTCGCCGGCACGACCCTCAACACGGGCAGCGCGGCAGTCGGTAGCCCCACGGCGGGCACCAACTTGTTGCTGCGCAGTCTCGGCACCCTGCGTCTGGAAGTGTGTAGCTGCACCATTAGCGGCCCGGCAGCGGCCGACTTCAGCGTGGCAACGTGTCCTGCCATCATCGAACCCAACAGCACCTTAAACCTCGCCATCGGCTGCACGCCCAGTGCCAGCGGTGTACGCAACGCTAACTTGGTGATCGTGACCAATGACAGCGCGGCAGGCTCAAACTTCAGTTTCCCACTGACCTGCAACGTGCCAGCAGCACCTGCTATCCCCACCCCTGCGGTGATGGTGCCGACGCAGCAATCGCAGACGTTGTGGTTGCTCGCGGCCGTTATGGGTTTGCTGGGCGTGGTGACCCTGCGGCGCATGAGGTGATTGGTATGGAAGACGCTGCCTCGCCATGGATGGTGCGGGGCGGCGATTGAGTCGCGCGAGACCCTGAGCGCGGTATCGTCAAGTACTGCTGCGCGCGCAATTTTGGTTCGCGCATTTCGACATCGTTGGCGCGGGCACGCCTGCGGGTATCCTTTGCCATCCCGAGCTTTGGTTTAGGCAGCGATGTTCTTGCTAGTTGGCGCGCTTCTGTTGGCCTATCTGCTCGGCTCGCTCTCCGGCAGCTTGCTGCTGGGTCGCGTGGTGGGCGTCGATATCCGCTCACGTGGTAGTGGCAATGCCGGTGGCACGAATGCCTTGCGCACCTTGGGCTGGCGGTTTGCCCTGGGCGTGGTGGTCATTGATGTTGGCAAGGGTGCGTTGGCGGCGTGGATCGGGTTGCTGCTGTATTCCCCAGCCGCGTGGTCGGCGCATGCATTGGCCTATGCCTGTGTGCTGATGGCGGCCATTGGCCACACGTGGCCGGTCTTTTTTGGGTTTCGTGGCGGCAAGGGCGCGGGCACCTTGGTCGGTGGATTGTTAGTGATCTGGCCGCTCTCAGTGCCTTGGCTGGTACTGGTATGGGTGCTGGTGTTGACCAGCACTGGCTACGTCGGCCTGGCCACCATCTGTGCGGCCCTGTGTCTGTTGCCAGCGGCTGTGTGGATGCCCGCCGAAACGTTTGAGCGCAACCTGTTTGCCGTCGCCGCCGCCGTCTTCATCGTTTTCACGCATCGACTCAATCTGGTTCGACTGGCAGCCGGCAACGAACATCGTTTTGAGCGAGTTCGCTTACTGGCGAGGCTGTTTGCTCGATGACTTCGGCGGCGCAGCGTTTGCGAGCGGAGTTAGCTGCCGAGTCTGCTGCGCGCTTGCCATTGATTGAATGGGTCGAGAACATCGATTCGACCAATAGCGCCTTGCTGCGGCGTGCTGCTGAGTTGCCCGATCGCGCGCTATTGCTGGCCGACGAACAAACGGCCGGCCGCGGTCGCCAGGGCCGCGCTTGGAGCATGCCAAGCGGCGGCAATCTGGCCATGTCAATGTTTGCGCGCTTGCGCCGCACGCCCGCGCAGTTGGGTGGCTTGAGTCTGGCGCTGGGTGTCGGCTGTGCCGAGGTTCTGCGGCAGCGGGTCGGCCCCGTGGTCGGCCTGAAATGGCCGAACGACCTGTTGGCGCGTGGTCGCAAGCTTGGCGGGCTGTTGGTTGAGTTGGCCAAACGGGACACGGCCACTGTCGACCTCGTGGTGGGGCTTGGGCTTAACCTGAGTCTGCCAAATGGTGTCGAGCCAGAGTGGATCGGTCTTGTTGAACTTGGCCACGCCGGGCCTGCTGATCCGCTTGATCGAATCATGATCGCTGCGCGTCTGACCGAAGCCCTGCTGGCGACTCTCGAGCAGTTCGAAGCCGAAGGCTGGGCCGCGTTTGCCGACCGCTGGGACGCGCTGGATGCCTTGCGCGGCGAGCAAGTACGGGTGCTCGCCGCCAATGCCGAATACGTCGGCCGTGTCTTGGGTGTGCGCAACGACGGTGCCTTGCGGGTGCTCTGCAGCGATGGCGAACGCGCCTTTGTGAGCGCCGAAGTGAGTGTGAGGCGGCAATGAAGTTACTGCTTGATATGGGCAATACGCGGCTGAAATGGGCGCTCTGGGATGGCGAGCATCTGCAACCGATGCAGGCTGGCCGGCTGGATGCAGTTCACAGCCTGCCTTCGGCAGATTCGGCGCTGCTCGCCACCAGCACGGCCGATCTGCGGCACCGGCATTCACTGCAAGCGCTTTTGATTGAAGCCGGCATCACGACAGTGGATCGCGTAGGTCCCCCGCACAGCGACGCACTGTTGAGGCTTGCCTATGCCGAACCCGCGACGCTTGGCGTGGATCGCTGGCTCGCAATGCGTGCCGCGCGGGTGGCATGCAGGGATGCCTGTCTGGTCGCAAGTGTAGGCACCGCCATGACCATGGATGCGGTGGATGAATCGGGCCAACACTTGGGTGGCTGCATTGTTGCCGGCCCAACTGCCATGCGGGATGCGCTGCTGGCTCGCGCTGGTCACCTTCACCACCACATGGGTGAGTTCCATGCATGGGCGAACAACACCGCCGATGCCGTTTACTCCGGTCCCTTGCTCGCCTGCGCGGCACTGATCGAGCGGCAATTTCGCGACTTGGCGCAGCAGAGCGTTGCCCTGCCGCGTTTGTTTCTGACTGGCGGCGGTGCTGACGCACTGCTGCCAGCACTCAACATCGAAGCCCAGTGCATTCCCGATCTGGTGTTACGCGGGATGCATGCAGTCTCGTAGGATGTAGTGAGCGCAGCGAACCGCATCGCTGAGCAAGCCAGCGCCGCACCACCTTCAACGGGACGGGCTTCACTGATGCGGTTCGCTGTGTTCACCCCATCCTACAACGACCGATCCAGACCAGACCCTCCGCCCACATGCTCCTCCGCGCCCTTGTCCTGTTACTGCTCGTGATGAACGTAGGTGCCGCCGCTTGGTGGGTGCTGGGGCCGCCGCCGCGCGTGCCTGACGCCTTGCCAGCGACTCAAGCCGATGTGCCTTCATTGGTGCTACTGAGCGAGACGGATCAGGCCGCTGCTAGCGAAGTCGCGGAGCCCAGCGAACCGCCGCAACCGATCCGTGTGGGTGAAGCCAGCGAGTGTCTGGAAATCGGACCCTTTCTCACCCAGTCCGATCTGCGCCGCGCGCTGACAGCGCTCACTCCAGGCGCGCAGCGCATCCAGTTTCGAGAAGCGAACGCGTTAGTGCAGCGCGGTTACCGGGTCTTCTTGCCCGCGCCACCCTCGCGCGAAGCAGCGCTCGCTGTCGCCCGCGGTTTGTTCGGGCGTGGCGTTCGCGATTACTACGTGGTGACTTCGGGAGCTGACGAGAACACCATTTCGTTCGGCCTGTACCGCAACGAAGCCAACGCTCGCCAACGGCTTGAGCAAGTCGTTGCCTTTGGCGTAGACGCCAAGCTCGAGCCGCGCAGCGAAAGCATCCCGCAGTTCTGGGTCGATCTGGATAGCAGCGAAGCGTTTGACTGGCGTGCCGCCTTGGGCGGCTATAGCGGCGTGGCCAGTCGCAATATTCCCTGCGACTAACTGCAAGCCCGCAACCGCGCGTTCGCGAGGCGGATGTGCTGGCACCCGCGCAGCTAGGTAGTTGTGCTGCCAGTTGTTATCATTCGCGGCTGCGCCGGCATAGCTCAGTTGGTAGAGCAACCGCCTTGTAAGCGGTAGGTCCCCAGTTCGAATCCGGGTGTCGGCACCACATTACGGCGTCTCGTTGCGCGTTGGCGCTTAGCGTTGTAGCGCGGGCGTAGCGCCCTCGACGAGGAAGTACCCATGCAGTCCCAGCCCACCATCGCCCTGATCGGCGCACCCACCGATATCGGTGCCGGCCATCGCGGTGCCTCAATGGGTCCGGAGGCGCTGCGGGTTGCCGGCATCGCTGAAGCACTGCGTGATCGCGGTTTGACGGTGATCGACCGCGGCAACGTCAGCGGACCCTTGAATCCCTGGCTGCCGCCGGTGGATGGCTATCGGCACCTCAACGAAGTCGTCGCTTGGAATCGCGCGGTGATGGAGGCGATGCGCGCCGAGCTCGACGCCGGCACGCTGCCGATCCTGCTTGGTGGCGATCACTGTTTGGGCGTTGGCTCGATCACCGCCGTCGCCGCTTTTTGCCGTGCACGCGGGCGCAAGTTGCGTATTCTTTGGCTGGATGCGCACGCCGACTTCAACACCTCGGCGTTGACGCCCTCGGGCAATATCCACGGCATGCCGGTCGCTTGTTTGTGCGGCATCGGCCCCGACGCATTGGTCCGTTTGGGCGGCGATGCGCCGGCGATTGCGGCGGACTCGATTCGGCAAATTGGTATTCGTTCGGTCGATCCGGGCGAACGCCGCTTGGTGCACGAGGCCGGCCTCGATATCTATGACATGCGCTACATCGACGAGATCGGCATGCGGCGGGTGATGGAAGAAGCCCTCGAAGGCTTGGACGACGACACCCATTTGCACGTCAGCTTCGATGTCGATTTTCTCGACCCTACCATCGCACCCGGCGTCGGCACCACGGTGCGTGGCGGGCCCAATTACCGTGAATCGCAGCTGGTGATGGAAATGATCGCCGACACCGGTCGCTTGGCCTCGCTGGATATTTTTGAACTCAATCCGGCGTTTGACAAGAGGAACCAGACCGCGCGGTTGGCGGTGGACCTAGTGGAAAGCCTGTTCGGCAAATCGACTTTGATGCGCAGTTGAAAAACAACTGGCTGGACCTTGCGGACCAGCCAGCGCGCTTCGATTTACTTTGGAAATCAGCGCCAACGCGGCGGATCAGGCACGAAGCTGGACGGGAATGCCTGTGGTGACTGCCGCGCCGGGTGGCGATGGTGCTGGATGATGCCGCGTGCGACCAGTGCTTCGGTGTCGTCGTAGTAGAGCGAAGTCACCTGTGACGGCTGGTTTGAAGCGCGCACGAACTCAGTGCGTGAGATCGGATCGTAGCGGCGTGTGCCGTGACCCGTGCCAAGTTCCTGGCGAGCCCGCGGCGCTGCCGACTTCACGGCCGATTCGCTTTCGCGGGCTTGCGCGCCGGCGCTCGGTGCTGGCGGCCGGGCATTGCGCTTGTAGTCGCCTTCGTCAAAATAGTCGGGAGCGTCGTAGCGCGGTACGATCTGACGCTCGCGAAACACTGCCACGCCGATCACACCGACGTTGTCAGGGCGGTCTGTGCGTGCCGCGTAGCTATCGCCCAGATCGGTGAACACAAACTCGGCGATGCTTGACAGGTCTTTGCGCCAGCCGCGCACTTCGGTGCGTTGCCACGGCCCTAACACATAGCCAGATTGCGCGGGATTGGCGGTTTCACCGGTCACTGCATTGACGCCATCGACTGACAGCACCGCCAGCACGCGCTCGGCGCTGCGATTCTCCAACACCACCGCGTAGCGATGGCCAGCCGACCCCGGCACGTGTGCGCGGCCGCCGCTCCAGTACACCGGCAACACCGCGCCGCTGTCGAGGTCACGCAGTGACATATCCACCTGTGGCGCCTGTCGCGCGTGGGCGACGCTGGTCAAGAGCATGGCGGCCAGAACTGCGAATGCGCGAATCATCAGAATCTCCTTGCGAGCGAAAGGCTCGCTGACAATAAACGCGCGTCTCTGCGATTCGGGGTTACGACAAACCGCTGGCGTAAACTGCCGGCCCCGTTTCGTTCATCTGCCGCTTACCTTATGACTGCTGTTCGCGTACTCACCGGCATCACCACCTCAGGCACGCCGCACCTTGGCAACTACGTTGGCGCGATTCGTCCAGCGGTGGCGGCGAGCCGACAGCCCGGTGTCGAGTCGTTCTACTTCCTGGCCGACTATCACGCGCTGATCAAGGTGGGCGAGCCCGCGCGGGTGCAGCGTTCGACACTGGAAATCGCTGCCGCTTGGCTGGCCTGCGGGCTGGATCCGGATGCGGTCTGGTTTTATCGGCAAAGCGACATCCCCGAAATTCCCGAGCTAACGTGGCTACTCACCTGCGTCGCCAGCAAAGGCCTGCTCAATCGTGCGCACGCTTACAAGGCGGCGGTGGATCGCAATGTTGAACAAGGTGAGGATGCCGACGCCGGTATTACCGCTGGCTTGTTCATGTATCCGGTGCTGATGGCAGCCGATATCCTGTTGTTCAACGCGCACAAGGTGCCGGTCGGTCGCGATCAGATCCAACATATTGAGATGGCACGCGATATCGGCGCGCGCTTCAATCATCTGTACGGCGAGCATTTTGTGCTGCCGGTGGCCGCCATTGAAGCGCACGTCGCGACCCTGCCTGGGACGGATGGTCGCAAGATGAGCAAGAGTTACGACAACACCATTGCCATGTTCGGCAGCGCGGCGTCGCTGCGAAAAGCGGTGCTCGGCATCGTCACCGACAGCCGCTTGCCGGGTGAAGCCAAAGACGCCGATACCTCCAACGTGTTTCAGTTGTATCGAGCATTTGCCAGCGCCGAAGAAACCGAGGCGATGCGCGAGTCCTTTGCCGCTGGAATCGCTTGGGGCGAAGCCAAGCAGCGTCTATGCGAGCGCTTGGACGCCGAACTCGCGCCAATGCGGGATCGCTACCAGACGCTGATCGACGATCCTGCGGGGATTGAAGCCATCCTTTTGCGCGGTGCCGAGAAAGCCCGCGCTTTGGCCCAGCCCTTGCTGGCGAACTTGAGACATGCCGTGGGTTTGCGGCCGCTGCTGCCGACCCCAGCTTCGGCAAATGGCGGCGATTCAGGGACGGCGACCAGCAACAACACCAAGCCACCCAGCTTCAAGCAATATCGCGACGGCGACGGCTTGTTCTATTTCAAGCTGATGGCCGCCGATGGCCGTTTGCTGCTGCAAAGCCTCAGTCATGCATCACCGAAGGACGCCGGCGTGTTGATTGCCACACTCAAGCGCAATGGCAGCGCGGTGTTGGCGCATGCAGCCGGCGAGGGCGTGCGTTTGGCGGAGACGGTGATTGGGCATCTGCCGGAGGATGTGGCGTTCGACGAGTTGGCGGGAGCAATCACGTTGCTGCTCGCAGCCGAATAGGCACCGTGCGCGTCGTCGTTAAAACGACTCCCCAGCCGGCAAAAACCGCCATTGCCCGACCGGCATTTTCGAAAGCGGCACCTTGCCGATGCGGATGCGCCGAATCGCGACCGTGGTGAGACCGACCTCGGCACACATTTCCTGCAACTGTCCCGGCTGCACCGCCTTGATTGCAAAGCGCAGGCGGATTTCGTTTTGCCAGCTGACCTTGCACGGCGGCAAGGTGCGATCCCGCAGGCGCATGCCCACGCTCAGGCGTTGCAGGCCGTACGCGGTGATTTGGCCGCTGACTTCGACCACATATTCCTGTTCGATGCTGTTGCGGTTTTCCTGCAATCGGCGCTTGGTCGGACCTTCTTGGGACAACACGACCAAGCCGCTGGCTTGGGGATCCAGATCCATCGATACGCTGAGGTGGTTCAGATGGCGGTGCAGCAAGCGCACACCCGAGGCATCTTCGGACCAGTGGGTGGCGATCAAAATAGCGTTCCCGCGGTCCGCATCAGCATGTCCGCGATGCAGCAACACCGTAGTCGGCTCAGAGTTGCTAAGCACCGCGGTCGGATCGACTACCACCTGCTCGGTAGTGACCTTGAACTGCGGCAATTCCACCACTTCGGCGTCCACCGTGACCCAGCCACCTTCGATATAGCGGTCCGCATCGGCGCGCGAACAGCCGGTCAGTTCGATCACGCGCTTGGCCAGGCGGACAGGTTCAGTCATGGAAAAACTCGCTCAATCTGGTTGCGCAGTTTAGCGGTGACGCAGCTTATCGGACCCGGCAACCGCGAGGCCGTTTGCGTGTCATGCCTGCATAAAGCCAAGGTTGGGCGTGGCGTACTGATACAAGCGCGGGAAAATATCAGCAAGCCCACTGTTGTCGACGCCAAACCACGCCGCCAACGTCGCCGCGTACTGATCCACCGAAGTGGTTGGAATGACCTGACCGTAACCGGCGTCATTCGGATTATTGAGTTGCGCCAGCGAGTTCATCTGACCGAAAAAACGGCCGCCGCGAACGGCACCGCCAACGACAAAATGATGGCCGCCCCAGCCGTGGTCGGTGCCATCCGAATTGGTTGAGATGGTGCGGCCAAAGTCCGAGGCGGTGAAGGCGGTGACTTTGTCAGCCAAGCTCAGCTCTTGGGTAGCGCTGTAGAACGCGCTCAACGACTGCGAGAGGTCGCCCAGGATGGTGCCGTGGGTGGCGATCTGGTCGTTGTGGGTATCGAATCCGCCCAATCCCACATAGAACACCTGCCGGCGCATACCCAGTGCCTCGCGCACCTGAATCAGGCGCGCCACCATGCGCATTTGTTGGCCCAGCGTAGAGTTGGGGAACACGGTTGTCAGCGGTTGCGTCACCCCGTCGAGCGCTGAGTTGATCATCTGGTAACTGGAGATCGAGCGTCGCGTGGCGCTGGCGTAGGCGCGCTCGAACATGTGCGCTTGCGTGCCGCTGGCCATCAAGGCGTTGAAGGCGTCGACACCAAGTTCATTCTGGTATATCCGCAAGTAATCGATCGGCGGAGCACCCGCCGGACTCATCACGTACTGGTCGATCACAGAGCCGCGCTGGAACAGGTTCTGGCCTGCAATCGACACCGTCATCGGCAGTTGCTGATTCGGATTGTCGTTGTAAAGCAAATCAGCGATGCGACCACCCCAGCCATCGGCATTGACATCGTCGGGCCGCGAGGTCTGCCAGAGGTTGGCTTGATCGTCGTGCGAGAACAGTTGCGGCGGTGTCGGGCGGGTTCCCGCCTGATACTCGGCTTGAGTAATCGGCCCCATCAGGGTGCCGACATTGCCGATGACGGCGGCGCGTTGATTGTTGAAGAGTGCGCGCAGGTCGGGCATCGCAGGATGCAGGCCGTAGCTGGCACCATCGGAAGCCAATCCGCCGGGCAAACCCGGTTGTGCTGGCAGCGCCGTGAGCGACAGGTTGGCAGCGGCGGACTGCGCAATCGCGAGCGCAGGCCGTGACGCGTTGTAGACGCCGTAATGCGGCGCGCTGTAAGGCACCAGCGTGTTGAAGCTGTCGTTGCCACCAAACAGGAACACGCACACCAAGGCCCGATAGTCAGTCGGAATGCCCTTGCTCAAGCGGCTGGCAGCAGCCACCAGTTGCAGATTGCCAAGCGCCGAGTACACGCCAGCGCCGCCCAAGGCGCTGGCGATGGAACGGCGCAGAAATCCTCGACGATTGACGTTCATCGGCTGCCCTTTATTGAATCGAGTATTCGGGCGAGGTAATGACCAGAAACAGCGCGTGCTGCACGCGCAGCAGGCCGCCATCGGTCATCGGCAAGGCTTGCAATCGGGTCACCAGCACATCACGCATGAAGGTCGACATGCCACCGCCCAGCAGGCGCAGATTCAGGTGCTCGACCAGTTGCAGCGGATTGACAGCCAGCGTCCGCAATGGCGCGTAGTCCATCAATACCTGATCGGCGTCTTGCGCATAGCTGTAGGTGCTGCCGACATAGAAATAGAAGATTCGCCAGTACAGGTCATTGGGGGCCGACACCAGCAACGAATCGGTGGCGATCTGAAACTCTGGCGACACCAGGCCGGCATCGCGAATCTCGCCGGGCTGAGCAAAGTTGGGCTTGAAGAAGTTGAATACCGACGGCGCGCTGAGCGGCGCTTGGCCGTATTCGACATGCGGGTGAGTGATCAACCAGACGCGACCATTGGCCGAGCGGGCGTTGCTCAATCGCCATAGCTGGACCAGCCGAAGCAGCGGTTCACGCAACTTGCCAAAGGTCTGCGGCGCGGCTTGCTGGCCGAAGCGCGCCTCCATATCGAGCAACACCGCACGTACTACCGCGCGCATGTCGCCACGCACGCCCTGACCATTGTTGTTGAACTGGGCGGCGACCCGCTGCACGTAGGCTGCAGTGGGGTTGCTGGTGACCAGGCGTTGAATCAGATGCCGGGCCACAAACGGTCCGACATTGGGATGATTGAAGATGTTGTTGATCGCCGCCGTCAGTTCGGCCTGCGCGTTACCGCCGGCCGTCAGCAGCCCCCCAGGCAAGGCGACGCCGGGATAGTTGAGCAGTTGCTTGTGGGTGGTGTTGTCGTGGAAGCCTTCAATCGGCTGCATTGGTTGCTGCCACGGCGGATTGTAGGGATTACCGGGCTCGCAGTCGTCGTAGTCTGCAAACGTGCAGCCGGCAAAATTCCAGCCGGTAAATACATGCGCGAAGCCGCGCACCGTTGCTTGGCCATAGGTTGGCACGGGTTGCCCATTGACCAGCACCGGCGTGCCATCCGAGTTCAACTGGTGCAGGCCGATGGAGAACAGCTGCAGCACCTCGCGCGCGAAATTCTCGTCCGGACGGATGTTGAGTGCCGGGTCGGGCTTGCGATTGCCCAGCATGTTCAGGAAGCTGCCCATCGCTGGGTGCTTGGTCACCGCCTCCAACAGCTGCCGATAGTTGCCGAAGCTGTGCTGGGCGAGCAGGTCGTAATAGCTGGCAAGCCCCCATTGCTGAAACAACAGGGCGGCGTTACGGTCAGAAACCACCAGCATTTCCGACAGCGCAAATGCCACGCGTTGCCGCAGCTGATCGTTGTGGGTGAGCAACGGGTTGGAGGGGTCGTACAGCTGCGCGGCGTTGATCAGCCAAGTCTCAAGACGCGCCTGCTGGTAAACGCCGTTCTGTCCGGGCGGGCGGGTGGAAACCCAATCGAGATAAGGCGCTTCAAGCGAAATCGGCGCGGCGAATTGTTCATCGATCCACGCTTGGTAACCCAATTGGTGCAGGCGCGTGATGTCCTGTGTGCGTGGGCCAAAAGTGGCTTGATCAAGAAAGCGAGCGGCCTCGCTGTCATTGGCCGGACCGACAAGGTCGTTTTCGAATCCGCCATGGAATATCTGCCCAACGGGTGCTTGAGCGGCGCTGTTGCTGATCAAGGCGAGGGCCAGCAACAGCAAGAACAAACAGCGAGCGCGCAGGCGAGCAGCCATGACCATCAACTCGACGAGGAGCAGGATGAAGCGACCAGCGTAGCGCAGTAGCCGCCAGCTCGCTTAATGGAATCGATGCGACCGTAAGCTCCAAAAAGCAAAACGGCCGGTGCTGTTGGCACCGGCCGCTGTCCTGCAGACGCTAAACTAAAACTAGTAGTAAAAGTCGTAGAGTATGTCGACGATCTCACCGCTAACCCGGTCTACCAACAACAGATCACCGTCGACACGCAACCAGCGACATCCGTACGGTGGCGGTGCCAAGCCGTAGTTGTCGTAGTCGACGAAGTAAGACGCCGCCAAGAACACCAGCGGCAAGCGATAGCCAATGCTCCAACTGGTCCGCGCATAGCCGCGCGGGTAGTAGTAGCGTGCTTGCGCGCGGTAACGATGGCCCGACCAGCCATGATTCCAACTGCCGCGCCATTCTGGCGTGCGCCAGTGAAAGCCGTGGTTGTTGTGGCCGTAGTCGTTGTTCCGATAGCCGTCATAGCGATAGCCGTCGTGGCGATCATTGTGGTGGTTATCGTGGCGGTCGTAGCGCTGGTCGGTGCGCGGCAAACCACGGCGGTAGTCCTGGCTGCCGTAGGCATTGTTGTAGCGCGCATCGCGTGCCGGATTGGATTGACCACGGCCACTTTCATAGCGGACGTTGTTGTCACGACCACGGTCGTAACGGTTGTCTTGGCGGATGTCCTGGCGCGTGTTGGATTGCACGCCAAAACCGCTCACGCCCGGATCTTGACGGCCGCCATACCCACCGTTGCCGCTGCGCTGATCGCGGCCAGCAGGTGCAGGTGCCTGACCGTACGAGGACGGCGCGATCACTTCCCCGCGCTTGTCACCTTGCTCAGTCTGGCCTGAGGATGCCGCTCGACCCTGTCCGGCCTCACGTGCGGCGCCGCGCTCGACGCGTGCTTCGTTGTTACCGCGTTCGCGGGCATAGCCGCGGTCTTGCGCCGCTACGTTATTGAGTGCGATTGCGCTCAACAGAAGAATCAATGGCGTCGACAGATACCTGTTCATCTTCAAACCTCGTTGGCTTGCCGGCAGAGTGCCAGCGGTGGGTCGGACAACGCGGCTGAGCGTACCCATTTGCGTTGGCCTGCGCAGAATGCGTGGACCCGACTGAACAGACGGCAGGTATTTCTGCGCCCGCCCGCGAGGCATTCAGCTGGCGTGTACTCATCAGCTGACGGCGCGGTTGGCACCAATGTTTGGCAAGCTGTGCGGCCGCAGGCCACAGGCTTTCAGATCTCGTGCCTGCTGATAGGCGCGCGACTCTACGGACAGAACTGACGCTTCGACCTTAGCAGCCCGGTAGGCTGCTAGCGGCCGAAGCGCCCATTGACGTTGCTACTTTTTCTTTTCCTGCTTGGCCGCACGCTTTTCTTTCAGCGTCTTGGTCGGCGCCTTTTTCTCGGTTTTCTTCTGGTCCATGCCCTTGCTCATGGTCGCCTCGTGTTTGAGTTGAGTTGAGTGGAGTGTTTGCGTTGCCGGTCACAATCGGCGGACGCCTCCTAAGTGTAGCGATACGATCAACGCTTGGCGCGTTGCATGCAGATTGCCACGATGAACAGGCAGGCGATTGACGCGATGTCAAAGATCGCGACCCGCTGCAAGGCGTCATTGAGCGGCCAGTGAACGCCACCCAACATCAGAAAGCCGACGTCACTGACCAGCACGACGCTGACCATCGGCATGCGCCAACTCGGGTAACCCATAGCAGCGAGCAAACCGCCGCCAAGCAGCGCAAACAGCAACGCGCGATGCTGCAGCAACAGCTCAGTACTTGCATCGATCTCGGCCAAGCCATACAAGCGCATCAGTGCCGCAGCGCCCGTGATTCCTGCCAGTGGCAAGACATGGATCGCCGCTGCGGCCAACAGGCAGATTTTGCCGATTGGAGGCAAGCCATTCGGGTTCGCATTCAATGTGCGCATTGGAAGCTCAACAAGTTCGAGGGGAAACAGCCGGGCAAGCTCGGCGATGGCTTTGGCAAGAGCAGCGTATTTGATCTGCTGCCTCACGTCAGTCAGTGTGTAGCAAGGCCGCATTTGACCGCGCCCGCCAATGTCCAGTGAATCAGCCTACATCCGCGGGGGCTCGCCCCACAGATCATCAATCTGGCGCAATGGCGGCGCTATGTGTTGGAGCGTTTGCGGCGCTTACTGGCTGCAAGCGGCGACCCGGTGCGGGCCGACCTGTTGCTCGAACTGGCGAGCTATCCACTGCCGGCCGCCGCCGCCACCATCCCGGTTGAAGACATACCGATGGCCGATGCGGCGATGTTGCTGAGGTTGCGCAGTCCAGTGGGTGAACTTGCCATGTTCAGCACCATCACCGTGTTTGGCACACCGACGGAGATCACCTTGTCCGAGTCGGCGCTGGAGGCTTTTTATCCAGCCGACGCGGTCACCGGCGAACGCCTGCGCATGCTTTTGAGTTGAGCGGGTCGTTGCAGCGCGTGCGCCGTCTACACTGGCGGCCCGTTGCCGATGGAAAGCCGCATGGCGCTCAAGTCCACCGTGGTCAAGGCCGAGCTGCAAGTCAGCGATCTTGATCGACACTACTACGCCACGCACGTGCTCACGATGGCTCAGCATCCTTCTGAAACCGACGAGCGGCTGATGGTGCGGTTGCTGGCATTTGCGATGTTTGCCGACGAGCGTCTGGAGTTTGGTCGTGGGCTTTCCAGCGATGACGAGCCAGACCTGTGGCGGCGTTCGCTATCGGGTGAAATCGAACAATGGATCGAGCTCGGCCAGCCGGATGAGTCGCGCCTGCGGAAAGCCTGCGGCCGCGCCCGTGACGTGATCCTGATCGGCTACGGCGGTCGCGCGTTTTCGATCTGGCTGGAAAAGCAGGCAGTGGCGTTGGCGCGCTGCTCAAACTTGCGGATTTTTGAACTGCCAGCCGATGCCGCCCAGCAGTTGACCACCTTGCTTGGTCGAACCATGCGCTTGCAATGTCTGGTGGAGGACGGCGAGTTGCAGCTGATGAATGAGGGCGGGTCGGTTACCGTGTTGCCGGTGTTGCGGCAGGCGACGAGCAAGTGATGGGTGGGCTTTAGGCTTGCCTCTGAATTTCGTCATTCCGGTGTGGGCGGGAATCCCGCTTTGCTCGTCATTCTGGCGGAGGCCGGAATCTAGCTTTGCTCGTCATTCCGGCGGAGACCGGAATCCAGCTTTTCAGGCTTCACTCGCGTTGGCTGGCTTCGAGGCCGGGTTTCGTCCATTCCGGGGCTTCGTCCCGGCCTTCGCTTCGCTCGGTCAGCGTTGGCCGAGTCACTTTTTTTGAGTCGCCACGAGGCGCGCAGGAGCGCGCCGGAACGCCGCAGGCGGCCCGAAGGGCGGAGGGCAGGAAGCCCGACATAGAGAAAAGTAACCAAAAGAAAGGCGGCCCCGATGTGGCGCCCGCGATGACACTGCGGGTTCGCGGCGTTCGGGAGGGGTTTTCGACAGTACATCCATGTACTGACGAAAACGCACGTCCATCCATGCGCGCACCCCTGACGGGCATGATCTCCCAACCGCCGCCACCACAAAGGGGTCCCGAGGTCAGGAGCAACGGCAAGGGCCAGAAAGCCTAGGCGACTGTTGCTGTTGCTGTTGCTGTTGCTGTTGCTGTTGCTGTTGCTGTTGCTGTTGCTGTTGCTGTTGCTGTTGCGCCGGCTCTTGACCTTGGGCCCCGTCATCGCGCCGATCAGCGGAGCCGGGCTCGGGGGAAAGGCGCGAATGTTCGAGCACATGGATGTGCGAGCTCGGCCGCTTCGCGGCTACG
>ENA-ORBV01000276-ORBV01000276.1-microbial-mat-metagenome-genome-assembly--contig:-NODE-276-length-115181-cov-12.640039_pt1 | contig 115181 bp, 85 predicted proteins | sample MGYA00237777_ERZ505514 | MGnify/ENA primary metagenome ERZ505514 (study PRJEB26160, sample SAMN06269048) | microbial mat metagenome | isolation source: Oligotrophic lake microbial mat | place...
GGTCTAGAGCAGCGGAGCAAGCTCCGCTCAACCAGAGCAGGCGGGAGTGTCAAAAAAGCTGTTGTGGAGCTTGGCTTGCTCGGCGGCGGTTCGGAGTGCGCAGGCCGCGCCATACAAGTCGTCAGTGCGGCGTTAGCCGCTTGATCTGGGCGGTACGAGCTTCCGCGCGGCTGCTTATGTTGTTGATTGAAGAGCGGCGCCGCAGGAGCAGCGCCCTCCAGGAGTGAAGGGTCACGCCCCGATGCGAGCCCTACTTAATGGGAACTGGTCGCCGCATGGCCACCCGAGCGCTGCACCCTTCGCATAAAAAAAGCCACTCCGCCAGCAGGCGGAGTGGCTTAGGCGGCAGTTGCCGCAGCGTTGTTGCTTACTCGAAGCCGTCCTTCATGATCCCTACCGAGCGGAAGCCAGCGACGTTGACTTGAGTACGGTCACCGGCTGCGTTCATCGGGTAGATCATCAGCAAACCGCGAGTGACATTGGCCTGCATGCCTGCCTCATTGGTCAACACATTCAAGCTGCCCAAGGCTTGGCCGGTGCTGATGGGCGTGGTCCAGGCTGGCTCATTGATGCCAGGGAAGCTGATGCCGGGTGTGGTCACGTTGTAGTCCAACCACGGGGTTTGGCTGACCTGTACGCCGCGATGCAGGCCACGCACGCGGTAGCGGATGTTGGCGGTTGCTGCGGTCAGGCCCAACGAACCCGCGCCACCAGACACCTGCACCGGAATCGTCAACACGCTGTTGTTGAACAGGTTGGTGTAGACGTTGCTCAGGATGTTGAGGTTAAAGCCGGTGGTTGTGCCCGCCGTGAACGGCGGTGCGCTGGAAACGACGGGCAGCATGATGTTGGTGCGGGAGTTGGTGCGTTCGCCGTTGGTGAAGTTGAACTGGCGAACCATCCGATCTGTGGTTCCATCACGATTGCTGTCGATGTCGATCTGATACTCGTCGCCGAAGCCTGCCTCCGGGGAGTCGAATTGCCCGTGCGCGGCGACCGCAAATACCAAGACGGTGGACTGGTTGTTGGTCGCTGCGGGGTCAAACGGAGTGGCGCGGGATGCGAAGTCACTGGTGATGCCGACATGACTGACATCCGCGCCGCGTTGGCTGGTGCTGATACTTGGGGTGGGTTCGCCGAGGTAGGACAGCTCGAAACCTTTGGCAAACGACACAATGTCCACTGGCGACGGCGCAACGCTGAAGGTGGTCAAGTCAATAAACGCGGTGCTGGCACCGGTGTTGTAGCCAACGCCGGCGAACAGGAAGCTCGTCGGTGTACCCGCCACCGGCGGCGTTGCCGTCAAGGCCAGATCAGACGCCCGCCGCGGGAAGGCTTGCACGGTCAAGCGGTGTGAAGCCGGGGACATGGCGGGCACAGTCGGAGTGAGCTCAATAAAGCCGGACGCCTCATTCATGAATTGACGCGGGCGGCGATTGGCATCGGCGATGGCAGTGATGAACTGGAACGGTCGCAGCGACAGGTCACGCGCGTGTCGCATTGCGGCGGCGTCGGCGGTGATACGCACCGGGAAGCTGACCTGGCCGTTGCCCGGTACGATCACCGCCGGGCCGTTCGGGAAGGAGAAACTGACGCCGGGCGTCTCAGTGACCGGCCGGAACGCAGCGGTGAACGTCTGTGTGGTTGCACTCTTGTTGCGCACAGTGACCGTGCGATCTTGGGTGACCGTGCCGAGCACATCGAACACGCCAAAAGACACGTTCACCGTGCCCGTACGATTGGCACCGCCATCGGTCGGCGCCGGATCGACACCGAACATGATGACGCTGTTACCGCCGTTGGCATAGCGAGACAAGTCCCAACGACCCGCGCCCTGGCGGGTGACGCCCCAGATCTGGCCGGTCGGTGGGGTGAAAATGTCTGGCCCACCGGTGGTGAACACGTTGTTGGCTGCGCTGTTTAGAAGCAGCGATTTCAGTTCGTAATTGGTCCATGTTGGATTCAAGTTGTAGAGCAGGGCCATTGCACCGGCGGTGTGCGGCGCGGCGGATGAAGTGCCGTTGAAGCCACTGACGCCATTACCGGTATTGACCAAAGCGACGGTGACGTTTTCTGCGGGCGCAGTGATGTCAGGCTTGATGCCCTCGTCGACCCGTCGCGGACCACGCGATGAATAAGCGGCCATCGTGTCTTGCGAGCCTCGATTGGTCGGGCTCATGGCGATTTGCAGTCCCGGACGCGCGGCCACGGTGCGGGCGACACCAGTATTCAAAGCGCCTCCGTCGGCCAGCAGGCCGCCGACGGCTTGGGTCACCAGCACGCTTGGAATGGCGATGGTCGGCAGATTGACATTGGCCCCCATGCTGCCAATCGCGGCAGTGGTGCTGCTGGCGATCATCACGCCGGCGGCACCGGCACGCGCCGCAGCCAGCGACTTCTGATGGAAGCCGACAACGCCGCGATCAATCAGAACGAGCTTACCTGAGTAAGGATTATTGGTCACCGCAGGATTCATGGTGACGATCAGGTTGTTGCTGCCGTCAACGTTGAACAAGTTGATGGGCTGGCCGCTACCGTCGAGCAAGGTCACCAAGGGCGACAGGTCGTTGACTGGCGGATTGCCCGGCGGCTGCACGATGGGTGGCGTATATCCCGCGGGGGCGGCAGCAGTGTTGTCTGCGAGATTGGGGCGCGCCCAAACGGTATCGGTCAGCGGCAGGCTATTGGCGGCGCTTGAGAACGACGCAGTTCCGAACTGAGTGATCGCGAAATTGGTCAGTGCCGGCTGTCCACCATTGGCCGGTGCATTGGCGACGCCGCCTGGAAACTGGTCATTGAAGGATGCTGCGACCGAAATACCGCCTGCGGCAACACCCGGCGAGCCGGTGATGTAATACGTGTCGTCGGCGTTGCCGGCCGACAGGACAACGATCAAACCAGCATCGGCGGCACGCTGCGCGGCCTGCGATGAGGCTTCTTCGATATCACCGGAATTCGAGCCCAAGGAAAGGTTGATAACGCGCAAACGCGGCGTCTGCGGCGGTTGCGGCATGTTGTAGTTCACCGTTTGCGCCTGGCCGGCCGCATTGAATACGGTGCCGGTCAACGCGCCATCCCATGCGTTGGCGGGATTGGCCTGCCAGATGTAGACGGCAGTGGCGGCGTCCAGCGCGGAGGCGACCACAGCGCTTGAGCCGGCAGTACCGAACACGCGGAACGCATACAGGCTGGAGGCAGGCGCATATCCCGGCGAAATGCGCAGATTGGTGAGGATGTTGGGCTGGGTGCGATCGTGCGCCCCGGCATAGGTGGTGCCATCGTTGTTAACGCCGATGCCGCCGATCAAGCTGGCCACCGACGTGCCGTGACCACCGGTGTCCATCGTGTTGTTGTCAGGCAACGGAATCAGCGCAGCGTCTGTGGTGCCGCCGGCGCTGTAGGCATCGCCTACAAAGTCATAGCCCCAGATGACCTTGGGGGTCGGAAAGTTGGCGGTGACTGGCACGGTCGGAGGTGCCGGATAGGCGCTGGTTGTGGTTGCGCCCGGCGCGTACGCCGTGCCGCCCGGTCCTGCAAACGCGGTGTGCATGTGGTCAATGCCCGAGTCGATCACGCCCACACCGATAGCGGCGCCACGAAGATTCAAATCGGGTGCGACGGTGCCCCAAAAGGTGCGCGCGCCGGTGAAATCAATTGAGCTGACCGCGTGCGTTTCATGGGTCGCCAGCAGGCTGACACTCTTGACGCCGGGAATGGTGCGGAGGCCGGCGATGGCCGACTGTGGCACGCGCACCGCGATGCCATTCTCAGCAAAGCGGGCATTGAACAGAATGTGGGCGTCAAAGCGGTTGACCAGCGCTTGGATCACGGCCTGCTGGCTTACCTGCAACTGCTGGCTGCGCAACATTGCCGAGTCGGCGGCTTGGCGTTCGGCGGCTTCCTTGAGGTCATCCGGACTGCCGGCGAACAGGAATCGGTTGGTCGCGACAAAACGATCACGCTCGGCGACGAACACACTGGCAGCCGGCTCATCAATGAGCTGCACGAAAACGCTGACGCGTTCTTGCAGCGCTTGATCGGCGTCAACGGAGACTTCTTCGACACGCGGTGAGGTAGTGGCAGTCTGGGTAGACGCGATAACCGGCGCGGCGTTCAGTCCGGCTCCGAAAATGATGGTGGCGATAGCCAGCGAAAGGGGCGTACGGGAAGATTTCATGGGCGATCTCGACAAAAAAAGAAGCAATGGAGGAAGGCCTGCAGCAGGCGGTGCCGCGCAACTGCGCAGCCGGTAGCCGGTCAAGTGTACGAAAGGTGGGCGTTACTGTCGCGTGCAATGCAGCATTGGCGGCTACCGGTAGTGCAAGCGGAACCCATCCAAGCAAGGTCACGCCTTGCTATCCTGCGCAATCTTTTTGCAATGCAGCATTCAACGCCATGATCGAGACCAACCCGATCTTCGCGCACATCGCCGACCTGCGTGGTCGTCTCGATGCGCTGCGGAGGTATCTTTGACTTCGACCGCCAAGTAGAACGACTGGAAGAAGTCGGCCGCGAACTGGAAGTCCCCACCATCTGGAATGTGCCCGAGCGCGCGCAAGCCTTGGGCCGCGAGCGATCCGCGCTGGAAAAGGTGGTGCTGGGCATCACCCGCATCAGCGATGGTCTTGATGGCGCGTCCGACTTGCTTGAGCTTGCTGCAGAAGAAGCCGACGAAGACACCATGCAGGCCGTCATCAAGGACATCGGCACATTCGAGCGCGATGTTGCTGCGCTTGAGTTTCGGCGCATGTTCTCTGGTGAGATGGACACCTGCAGCGCCTTTGTCGATATCCAGGCGGGTGCCGGCGGCACCGAGGCGCAGGACTGGGCGGAGATGCTGCTGCGCATGTATCTGCGCTGGTGCGAGTCGCGCGGCTGGAAGACCGAGTTGATGGAGGCCAGCGCCGGTGATGTCGCAGGCATCAAGTCAGCGACGTTTCGTGTCGAAGGCGAATATGCCTATGGCTGGCTGAAGACCGAAACCGGCGTCCACCGGCTGGTGCGCAAGTCGCCGTTTGATTCCGACAACCGTCGCCACACCAGCTTTACGTCGTTGTTCGTGAGTCCGGAAGTCGATGATTCCATCCAGATCGACATCAACCCGGCTGACCTGAGAACCGACGTATACCGCTCGTCGGGTGCTGGCGGCCAGCACGTCAACAAGACCGAGTCCGCCGTGCGCATCACCCATGTGCCGACCAACACCGTGGTCGCCTGCCAAACCGAGCGCAGCCAGCATGCCAATCGCGACCGTGCGATGAAGATGTTGGCGGCGAAGTTGTACGAACTTGAGATCCAGAAGCGCAACGCGGTGCGTGACGCGGTGGAGGCCACCAAGTCGGACATTGGCTGGGGCAGCCAGATTCGCAACTACGTGCTCGATCAGAGCCGGATCAAGGACCTGCGCACAGGCGTTGAGCGCACAGATACGCAAAAAGTACTCGACGGCGATCTCGATGAGTTTGTCGAAGCGGCGCTCAAATCCGGCTTGGAAGCGGGTTCAAAGCGCAGCGATGTCAATTGATCCGGCTGCTTGCTCACCTTAAGTAAGGCATTCATGCAATGAGCGACGAAGAAAATCACCTGATCGCCGAGCGCCGCAACAAGCTCAACGCACTGCGGCAGACGGGGTTGGCGTTTCCTAACGATTTCTTGCGCATCGATTACGCCGGCGACTTGCAGACCGAGTACGCCGATGTCGAAGTGTGGACTGCCGAGGCGCTGGCGGCGAGCGGGCGCCGCCTTGCCTTGGGTGGCCGTTTGATGGCCAAGCGCGTGATGGGCAAGGCCAGCTTTGCGCAATTGCAGGACATGACCGGTCGCATTCAGCTGTACTTGCAAGGCAGCTCTTTGGGCGCGTCCTACGATGCTTTCAAGCACTGGGACATCGGCGACATCATTGGCGTCGAAGGCAGCTTGACGCGCACGCGCACTGGCGAACTGTCGGTGCATGTGGACGGGCTCAGGTTGCTGACCAAGTCGCTGCGACCGCTGCCCGACAAGTGGCATGGGCTGGCCGATGTTGAGCAGCGCTACCGCCAGCGTTATGTGGATCTGGTGGTGTCACCGGAATCGCGCGAGGTCTTCGTCAAGCGCTCAAAGATTGTCGCCAGCATCCGCCGTTGGCTGGATGCGCGGCGCTTTGTGGAAGTCGAGACGCCGATGATGCACCTGATTCCCGGAGGCGCCACCGCGCGGCCATTCGTCACTCATCACAACGCGCTGGATTTGGACTTGTACCTGCGCGTGGCACCGGAGCTGTACTTGAAGCGCCTCGTGGTCGGCGGCATCGAGCGCGTGTACGAGATCAATCGCAATTTCCGCAACGAAGGTGTGAGCACTCGCCACAATCCTGAGTTCACCATGCTCGAGCTGTACGAGGCCTACGCCACGTACACCGGGATCATGGATCTCACCGAAGCGCTCATTCGGGATGTGGCGATCGACGTACTCGCAACGACCCAGGTTGACTGGGCTGGCATAGCCATCGATCTGGGCCCGCCGTTCCGCCGCTGGCGGATGGACGAAGCGGTGTGCGCGCTCAATCCGGAGATCGATATCGACGTCTTCCGTCGCCAGGACCGCCCAGTTATTGCGGCGCACTGCCAGCGCTTGGATATCGCCGTGACTTCAGGCGCTGGCTGGGGCAGGTTGCTGCTTGAGCTATTCGAGCGCACGGTGGAGGCCGGTCTTACCCAACCGACTTTCATTACCCACTATCCGGTCGAAGTCAGCCCGCTTGCCCGCGAAAGCGACGCCGAGCCCGGCGTCACTGATCGCTTCGAGTTGTTTGTCGATGGCAAGGAACTTGCGAACGGATTTTCGGAATTGAACGACCCAGAAGACCAAGCCGCGCGTTTTCACGCCCAAGTAGCGCAGAAGGACGGCGGGGACGCCGAGGCGATGCACTTCGACGCCGACTACATCCGCGCGTTGGAATATGGCCTCGCGCCAACCGGTGGTCTTGGCGTTGGTATCGACCGGCTGGTGATGCTGCTGACTGGCAGCAACTCGATCCGTGACGTGTTGCTGTTTCCGTACATGCGGCCGGAAGGCTGAAGTCGTCGACCTATTTTGCAAGCCGCCGATCCCGACGGTTGTGGGAGCGCCGGAAGGCGCGATGCTCTAGCCCGCTGGACCGAGATCGCGCCTTCCGGCGCTCCCACAACAGCGCATGCGCTGTGGTCAGGCGCTTGGCTTTGGGCTATCTCTGAGCTCGCGGCGCAGAATCTTGCCGACATTTGACTTCGGCAAGTCGGCCCGAAACTCGATATAGCGCGGCAGTTTGTAGCCGGTCAGTTGGTCTTTGCAGTGCGCCTTGATGGCTTCTGCAGTCAGATTGGGGTCTTTCTTCACGATCACCACTTTCACCGCTTCGCCCGACTTCTCGTCCGGCACGCCAACGGCGGCGCATTCGAGCACGCCCGGATGCAGAGCGACCACGTCTTCGATCTCGTTGGGATAGACGTTGAAGCCCGATACCAGAATCATGTCTTTCTTACGGTCGACGATGTAAAAGTAGCCGCGCTCGTCCATCTTCGCCATGTCGCCGGTGTGCAGCCAGCCATCGACCATGACCTTGACGGTTTCTTCCGGTCGCTGCCAATAGCCCTTCATCACTTGTGGGCCCTTCACGCACAGCTCGCCGACCTCACCTTGCGGCAACTCCTTACCCTCGTCGTCCTTTACGCAGACGATGGTGGAGGAGACCGGCATCCCGATCGAGCCATTGAAGCCGCTCAAATCCATCGGATTCATGCAGCAGGCAGGCGAGGTTTCGGTCAGGCCGTAGGCTTCGACCAAGGTCGAACCGGTGACCTTCTTCCAGCGTTCTGCCACCGCGCGTTGCACGGCCATGCCGCCACCCAGGGACAGTCGCAGACTCGAGAAGTCGAGCTTATCGAAACCCGGCGTATTGAGCAGGCCATTGAACAGCGTGTTCACGCCGGTAATGGCCGTGAATGGAATCCGCGCCAGATCCTTGACGAAGCCGGGCATGTCGCGAGGGTTGGTGATCAAGTGGTTGGTGCCACCAAACTTGATAAAAACCAGACAGTTAGCTGTCAATGCAAAGATATGGTAAAGCGGCAACGCGGTGATGATGTGTTCCTGTTGTTGGCCCACCGCACCGCTGAGCCAGGCCGCGCTTTGCTGCATGTTGGCGACCAGATTGCGATGAGTGAGCATCGCCCCCTTGGAGACACCCGTGGTGCCGCCGGTGTATTGCAAGAAAGCGATATCGCCGTGCTCAATGACGATGCTCGGAAGCTGCTTGGACTGTCCACGCGCCAATGCGTCCTTGAAGCGCAGCGAGCCTTCGATGCGATAGTCCGGAATCGCCTTCTTGACGTACTTGAGCACAAAGTTGACAAGCGCCCCTTTGGGGAAGCCCAACATGTCGCCGACCCCGGTAGTGATGACTTGCCGGACCTTGGTCTCGGCCACCACCCCAGCCAGTACGCTGGCAAAATTGTCCAGCACCAGAATCGCTGCTGCGCCAGAATCGTTGAGTTGATGGCGCAGCTCGCGCGGCGTGTACATGGGGTTGACGTTGACGACCGTCAGACCTGCCCGCAGCACGCCAAAGATGGCGACTGGATATTGCAGGACATTGGGCAGCATGATCGCCACCCGATCGCCTTTCTTGAGCTTGAGATCGTGAATGAGATAGGCCGCGAATGCGCGGCTCAAGCGATCCAGATCGTCGTAGCTGATCAGCTTGCCCATGTTTTCGAACGCAGGCCGCGCTCGAAAACGCTCGCAGGACGACTCCAGAATGGAGACGATCGACGGATACTCAGTGAGGTCGACTTCCGCCGGAACGCCGGCCGGGTAATTAGCCAACCAAGGATACGAATTGCTCATGCCACTCTCCATCATGCGAAGCAAACAAGACGCTCACGCGAACGACTGTTCGACGGGCGGCAAAAGTGAAATTGATTGGAGCACAGCGGATTCTGCGCTGGCAACCGGCCACTGCAAGGAACGGTGCCACAAGTGGCGGATGTTGGTGTTTATTGGGTTGACGGCGATGTTGTTAGCAAGCTGTGGTCGCCCGCCCGACGAAGCAGCGCTGCGCAATAACATCGCCGCGATGCAGGCGGCGGTCGAACAGCGCTCGTTGGCTGGGGTGATGGACTACATCACCGACGACTTCGGCGGCAGTCAGGGTCTTGATCGAGACTCGCTCAGGCGCATGCTGCAGGCGCAGATTATCGCCAACGCCAACATTGGCAGCACCATCGGTCCGATCACCGTTGAACGTCAGGGCGAACGTGCTACAGCGACGTTCTCGTTGATCCTCACGGGCGGCAGCGGCAGATTTCTGCCCGATCGTGGTCGCGCCTACGAATTGAAGACCGGCTGGCGGATTGAGGATGATGTTTGGAAGGTGTATTTCGCTGAGTGGGAACCGTAGCCGGGCTTGTGAGTCGAGAGCAGCCGCGCGGGAGCGCGGCCCTCCAGTTCCCGGCATGCTTGGAGGGCGCCGCTCCTGCGGCGCCGCCCTATCAAACCTGCCTCGCTGCCAAATGGGCCATTACATAACCCACCTCGCGGCAGGACGTAGCCTGAGCTAGGCCGCGTGCGGCAAGGCCGCCAGTTGCCGCAACACGTAATGCAGGATTCCGCCGTGGCGGAAGTACTCGATTTCCTTGGGTGTCAGCAACAACACCTGAACCTGGAAGCACAGTTCAGTGCCATCGCTACGCTTGGCGACCACGTCGGCAACCCGACTATGGCCGTCGTTCAAGCCGGTGATCGAAAATAGTTCATCGCCCTTGACGCCAAGCGACTGCGCGTTCTGACCGTCCATGAACTGCAAGGGCAACACGCCCATGCCGACCAGGTTAGAGCGATGGATGCGCTCGAAACTCTCCGCAATGACCGCTTTGACGCCGAGCAGCATGGTGCCTTTAGCCGCCCAATCGCGCGATGAGCCGGTGCCGTATTCCTTGCCCGCCAGCACCACCAGCGGCACACCCTCAGCCTTGTAACGCATCGCGGCGTCATAGATCGCCAGCTTCTCGGCGGACGGGTAGTGCAGGGTATTGCCGCCTTCCTCGCCGCCAAGCATCAGATTCTTGATGCGGATATTGGCAAACGTGCCGCGCACCATCACGTCGTCGTTGCCGCGGCGCGAACCATAGGAGTTGAAGTCGACCTTCTCCACACCGCGCGTCTGCAGAAAGCGGCCAGCCGGCGAGCTGGCCTTGATATCGCCAGCAGGCGAGATGTGGTCGGTGGTGATCGAATCGCCAAACAAGCCCATGACGCGTGCGCCATGCACATCGGCGATTTTGCCAATCGTCATCGACATGCCCTCAAAGTAGGGCGGGCTCTTGATGTAAGTGCTGTCATCCCATTGGTACGCGTCGCCATCGGGCGACTCCACTTGATTCCAGCGCGAATCACCCTTGAACACGTCGGCGTAGTTCTTGAGGAACATTTCAGGGCCGACCGTGGCCAGAATCGTATCGCTGATTTCCTTGTTGCTGGGCCAGATATCGCGCAGATACACCGGGTTGCCGTCGGCATCGTGAGCCAAGGGATCGGTGGTGAGATTGATATCGACGGTGCCGGCGATGGCGTACGCCACCACCAGCGGCGGCGAGGCGAGGTAATTCATCTTCACTTCGGAGTGCACGCGGCCTTCAAAGTTGCGATTACCAGAGAGCACCGAACTCACCGCCAGATCGTTCTCGGCAATGCCCTTGGAGACGGCGTCGGGCAGTGGCCCCGAATTGCCAATGCAGGTGGTGCAACCGTAGCCGACCACGAAAAAGCCGAGCTTCTCCAGATCGTCCATCACACCGGCCTTTTTCAGATAATCGGTGACGACCAGCGAGCCTGGTCCAAGCGAGGTCTTCACCCACGGTTTGACCTTGATGCCTTTCTGCACGGCGTTGCGAGCCAGCAAGCCAGCACCCAGCATAACGGCGGGATTCGACGTATTGGTGCACGAGGTGATCGCGGCGATGACGACCGAGCCATCGCACAGTTCCGCATCCTCGTCACGAATGCGGATTTTTGAACGCGGCTTGGATGCGAGGTGTTCGGCTTGTTCCTGCGCGCCGCCTTCGGCGTCCATGCGAGTGGTCTCGTCGACTTTCGGCTTGCGGTTGGAGGTGAGGCCCTGCAGGTTGAGGTGGAAGTTGGCTTGCATGTCCTCCAATAACACCCGGTCCTGCGGGCGCTTGGGGCCGGCCAAGGATGGCTTGACCGTTGCCATATCCAGCGACAGCACCGCTGAATAGGTAGCTTCTGGTGCACCCGGCACCCGCCACAGGCCTTGCGCCTTGGAATACGCCTCGACCAGGTTGATCAAGCCCTCATCGCGACCCGACAAGCGCAGGTAATTCAATGCTTCGTCATCGACCGGGAAAATGCCGCAGGTCGCGCCGTACTCCGGTGCCATGTTGGCAATCGTGGCTCGGTCCGCCAATGGCAGGTTGTCAAGTCCTTCGCCGAAAAACTCGACAAATTTCCCTACCACGCCATGCTTGCGCAGGGTCTGCGTCACGGTAAGCACGAGATCGGTGGCGGTCGCGCCTTCTGGCAACTTGCCGGTCAGGCGGAAGCCAACCACTTGCGGAATCAACATCGACGAAGGCTGGCCCAGCATCGCCGCTTCGGCCTCGATGCCGCCGACGCCCCAACCGAGCACACCGATGCCGTTGATCATGGTGGTGTGGCTGTCAGTGCCGAAGACGGTATCCGGGAAGGCGTAATTGACACCGCCAATCGAGCGCGCCATCACTACCCGCGCCAGATTTTCGAGGTTTACCTGGTGGACGATGCCGGTATTCGGCGGAACAACTTTGAAGTTGTCGAACGCCTTCTGGCCCCAGCGCAGAAAACTGTAGCGCTCTTTGTTGCGCTCGAACTCGATCTTGCCATTCAGATCGAGCGAGTCGGCGGAGCCAAACGAGTCGACCTGCACCGAATGGTCGATGACCAGCTCAGAGGGAATCAGCGGGTTGATCCGCTTCGGGTCACCGCCCAATGCCTTCACCGCGTCGCGCATCGCCGCCAGATCGACCACGCAGGGCACACCGGTGAAATCCTGCAACACCACGCGCGCCGGCATGAAGGCAATTTCGGTGTCGGGCTCCTTGCTCGCATCCCATTGCGCTACCGCTTCAATGGAAGCCTTGGTCACGGACACGCCGTCTTCGCAGCGCAGCAGATTTTCCAACAGGATCTTCATCGAAAACGGCAATCGCGAGAGGTCAAACTGCGCCCCCAACGCCGCGAGGCTGAAGATCGTGTAATCGATGCCGTCGACGGTCAGCGTCTGGCGGGTGTGAAAGGAGTCACTCATGGCATGCTCCGAAGTGGCGGCGAAGGGTGGGGTTCCGGCTCAGCCAGCGATCTGCTGGAAGGGGCGTGAAGGCCGGGCAATTATGCCGCAACCCGCCGGCGTTCTGCGGGTCGATTTGGGCACTTTTCGGCACCCCATCGCCTGGATCCATCACTGCGATGGCGGTCGGCTTGAGTGCTCGCGGTAACGCACTTCAAAGACCTTGCGGGGCAAAGGCAACCAAGGTCATATCCGCATCGCGCGCAGCTCAACCGGCACTTCCGAGCGCTCCCAAACCTTGTCGAAACTCTCCTGCAACTGCCGATTGCGGCCGCCGGCCTGCAGGTGGGTGCTGGCCTCAAAGCGGCTGGCGAGAGGCCGGTAAACATAGCCTCCAGTGTCATTGAGGAGGTAGGCGGAGGCAAAGTTGAGGTCGATTTCTTCGGTCGGCGTGCGGATGGCGATGGTGGCCGGTGAGCGTTGCGCGAGCGCGACCAACTGGCCTGCTGCACGTTGCGCGTCTGCGGGATCCTGCACCAGCAAACGGATATCCGCGCCGCGCCCAGACAGCGCCACACGCCGTAGTTCCGTCAGCGCAGCCTCGTTGCACAGCAGCGCAGGATCCAAATCCCGACTGACTATGCACAGTCGATGGCGAGCCGCCTTGAGGACGTCCAAGGTTGCCGCACGGCACTCAATCAGAGTTTCGACAGGCCGTTCGTTGGCCTGTGGCAGCGGCTGGCGGGTGATGGCCGGGCGTGGCTGCAGAGCGATGCGCATGATCTGGTGGGCAATGCCCGCCTCCATGAACTCGTCACCCTCGGCGACAAAGCCGGCGCGGGCATAAAAAGGTATCGCGTGGGTTTGCGCGTGCAGCTCGATCTGCGGATAACCCATGTCACGTGCCTTATCCAGCAAGCGCATCAGCATGGCTTCGCCCACACCCTTGCCTCGCCAATTGGCCAGCACGGCCATGCGACCGATGCGCTGCTCCGGCGTCAAGCGACCCGTGCCAATCGGTCGGCCGTCGAAGTCGCGCGCCAGAACATGCTTTGACAACGGATCCAGTTCATCCCATTCCTGATCGGGAGGTACCTGTTGCTCAACCAAGAAGACGGGCTCGCGGACCGCGCGAATGGCGTCCAGATCGCGTGTGTAGTCGGCCGGATCAACGCGAAAGCCATCGGCTATGCGCAATTCGTACATTACTTGGACCCCTTACGTTGGACGACCAGCAAACCAGCAGCCAGCAACTCGCTGATCACAGTATCGGCCTGCCGGCACAGATGCTGGTAGTCCGTCGCCAATATCGGTTGGATTGCGCAAAGTCGCTTGGCGGCGGCCAGTGGCAACAACCAGGAGTGGCCGTGCGCAAACAGGCGTGCTTGCCGGCCAGCGCGAGTCCACGCAAACCGGGCGAATGGATGCTGCACCAGGCATCCACCTTTGCCGAGTGCGCGCTCGATCTGCGCCGGAGTAGGTGCCTTCGGTGGCGAAAACGACTCAGCAGAACTGCGATAGCGGGTAAGGAATCCACCCAGCCACGTTGCCAAGGCACGGTCATCCAAAGCCAGGTTGGATTCCAGTAACTGGCGTACCCGCGCGATGGCGGTCGCGTCGATTTCATTGGTATCGGTGGGTGGTGCAAGATCAGCATCGCCGTAGCGCAGTGAATCCGGCAATGCATCCATCAGGTGATCGGCCAGGTCACCAATCAATTCACTGACAGCGGGTGCGCGCATGCCAATCGAGAAGGTGAGGCAGGCGTCAACCGCAATGCCGTGATGCGGCACGCCCGGCGGCAAATACAGCATGTCGCCGGGTTCGAGCAGCCATTCATCGCTGGGGTTGAACTCGCGCAGGAGTTTGAGTTCCGCGTCGTCGCGGCATGCGAGCGGTGGATTCTTGCGAGCATCGATGTGCCAGCGCCGCGTACCTTGGCCTTGCAGCAGGAACACGTCGTAGTGATCGACGTGGGCACCCACCGAGCCGCCGGGTGCCGCAAAGCTGACCATGACATCGTCGATCCGCCAGCGTGGGATGAAGTCAAACCCGCGCAGCAGCTGGCGAACGTCGGCGTCCCACTTGTCGACGTCCTGCACCAGCAGCGTCCAGTCCTGCGTGGGCAACCCGGGAAAGTCGGTTTCGGCGAAGGGGCCTTGCCGCAGCGACCAGCGGTCGTTCACACGGTCGTGTTGCACTAGCCGCGACAGCGCCAACTCTTCACAAGCGAGGCCAGCCAGATCTTCGGGTGTCAGCGGGCAGGTGAGACCTGCCATCGCCCCGCGGATCAGCAGCGGGTGCTTCTGCCAATAGTCGCGCAGAAAATCCGCGCTTGGCATGCCCAGTGGATGGGCAGGACTGGCGTTGACCACCAAGCTGGGCATTCGAGTTCTACTGCTCATATCTATGTCGTCGCCAAGTTTAGCCGCTAGTGCGAGATCGCTAAGAGGTCACGCCGCAGTGCGCAACGACCTTGGCCCATCGCGGGGCTAGAATCCGCCGCATTCGATTCAGGTGGGCGGGCGCTCAATTAGGCATTGCGCGCGACCATCAGCCAACGCGTGTCGACCAGGAGGGTGGAGTGCGAGCAACCGATAGTGCCAATCCGGATTACTTCCACAAAGTGGTGGATTGCCAGTGGGCCTGTCCGGCGCACACCCCCGTGCCCGAGTACATCCGGATGATTGCGGCGGGTAAGTTCGACGATGCCTATATGGTCAATTGGAAGAGTAATGTCTTTCCCGGCATTCTCGGGCGCACCTGTGATCGCCCCTGTGAGCCGGCGTGTCGGCGCGGGCGAGTGGAAGAAGAAGCGGGGATAAGCGCTGAGCCGGTGGCGATTTGTCGATTGAAGCGGGTCGCGGCCGATAACAAGGGCGACGTTCGCGCCCGCATGCCGGCGAAGGCTTCGACCAGGAACGGCAAGCGCGTTGCTTGTGTCGGGGCCGGACCATCATCCTTGACGGTGGCCCGCGATCTGGCGCCGCTGGGCTATTCGATCACGGTGTTCGACAAAGACCCCAAGGCCGGCGGTTTCATGCGCACTCAAGTGCCGCGCTTCCGCCTGCCGGAAACCGTCATCGACGAAGAAGTGGGCTACGTGCTGGATTTGGGCGTCGAGTTTATCGGCGGGCGTTTGATTCACTCCATGCAGCAATTGCTCACGGAAGGCTATGACGCCGTATTCGTCGGCAGTGGCGCGCCGCGTGGTCGTGATTTAGAGGTGCCGGGTCGCACCGAGTGCGCCGCCAACGTGCATATCGGCATCGACTGGCTGGCCTCGGTCTATTTTGAACACGTAAAGGCGGTTGGAAAGCGCGTGCTGGTGTTGGGCGGTGGCAACACAGCGATGGATTGCTGTCGTTCGGCGCGACGCTTGGGTGGCACCGAGGTGAAAGTGATCGTGCGCTCAGGCTTTGCCGAAATGCGCGCCAGTCCGTGGGAAAAAGAAGACGCCATGCACGAAGGCATCCCGATTCTGGATTACCGGGTGCCGCTGGCGTTTCATCATGAGAATGGCCAGCTGATTGGGATGAGCTTCCAGCGGGTCACACCGGCGCTGGACGCGCGCGGACGCCGCACGCTGGTGGCCTCAGGCGAGCCGGATGAGTTTCATGCCTGCGACGAAGTGCTGCTGGCGATCGGCCAAGAAAATGCCTTTCCGTGGATAGAACGCGATGCCGGCATCGCGTTTGACGAGTGGGGCATGCCCGTCGTCGACAAGCTCACGTTTCGATCCAGTCATCCGCAGGTGTTTTTTGGCGGCGACGCGGCATTTGGACCCAAAAACATCATCTGGGCCGTCGCCCATGGTCACGAAGCGGCGCTGTCAATCCATGCGCAGTTAAGCGGCGGCGACATTCGGCAACGCCCCGCGCCGGGGGTGACCTTGGCCTCGCAGAAGATGGGCATTCACGAGTGGAGTTACGACAACGACATCTCCGAGCAGGCACGTTTTGCGGTGCCGCTGATGGCGTCAGAGAAGGCCTTGTCGTCGATCAAATTGGAAGTCGAACTGGGCTTTGATCTGGCCACGGCGTGGAAGGAGACCCAGCGCTGTTTGAACTGCGACGTACAAACCGTGTTCATGCGCGACAAGTGCATCGAATGCGATGCCTGCGTCGATATCTGCCCGATGGACTGCATCAGTTTTGTGGGCAATGCCGAGGAGCCCCAGCTGCGGCAAACGCTGACCGCGCCGGCAACGAACCTGAGCCAAGATCTCTACGTATCCGAGCTGCTGAAAACCGGCCGGGTGATGGTCAAAGATGAAGACGTGTGCCTGCATTGCGGTCTTTGCGCCGAGCGCTGTCCGACCGGCGCGTGGGATATGCAGCAATTCCTGCTGACCATGACCCAGGCCGGGCAGGGTGATGCGCCGCAGTCGACGCGGGAGGTGGTGTGATGCGGCATCATCTCCTGTTGTTTGCGGCGGCCTTGAATCCACCTGTGGGAGCGGCGGAAGCCGCGATCAGAATTTCTGGATGCGACACGTGGAGACGTTCGCGTCTGCCGCCGCGCCCGCATGAGCCGGGAGCGACCGCGTGAGCCCGATCGCTGCGATCAACGATTTCGTCGTCAAGTTCGCCAACGTCAATGGCTCCGGCTCGGCGTCTGCCAACGAACTGTTTGCCAAATCCATCCTGCGCATGGGCGTGCCGGTCAGCCCGCGCAATATCTTTCCCAGCAATATCCAAGGCTTGCCAACGTGGTACGAGGTGCGCGTCACCGCCGCAGGTTGGCTGGGTCGGCGCGGTGGTGTGGATCTGATGGTGGCGATGAACCCGCAAACCTGGGACGCCGATATCAAGGAAATCGAGCCCGGAGGCTATCTGTTATTCGACAGCACCCGCGCCTTGCCGCCGAGCATGTTTCGCACCGACATCAATGTCATCGGCGTGCCGCTGACGCGTATCTGCAACACCGCATGGAGCGATCCGCGGCAGCGGCAGTTGTTCAAGAACATCGTCTATGTCGGCGTGCTTTCGCATCTGCTCGGCATCGATTCGACGGTGATTGAGCAGCTGTTCGCCGAGCAGTATCGCGGCAAAGAAAAGCTGCTTGATGCCAATGTGAAAGCCTTGCATCTGGGTCGAGATCACGCGCGCGCGCTGCTGCCCGACGGCATTGGTCTGCGCGTGCAACGCGCCGATGCCGTGGGTGATCGCATTTTTATTGAAGGCAATGCAGCGGCGGCGCTGGGCTGCGTGTATGGCGGTGCGACCGTGTGTGCGTGGTATCCGATCACCCCATCAAGTTCGTTGGCGGAAGCGTTTCAGAAGTATTGCCAGACCTATCGCGTTGATCCCCACAGCGGCGAAAACCGCTACGCCATCATCCAGGCAGAAGACGAAATCGCCTCCATTGGCATGGTGGTGGGCGCAGGCTGGAACGGCGCACGCGCGTTCACCACGACCTCTGGCCCGGGCATCTCACTGATGAACGAGTTCATTGGTCTGGCTTATTTTGCTGAGATCCCCGCCACGATAATCAATGTGCAGCGCGGCGGACCAAGCACGGGCATGCCCACGAGAACTCAGCAATCCGACCTGCTGGCCTGCGCCTATGCATCGCACGGTGATACCAAACATGTGCTGTTGTTCCCGGCTGATCCGAACGAGTGTTTTCAGTTTGCGGCAGCGGCGCTGGATCTTGCGGATCGCCTGCAGACGCCGGTGTTCGTGATGTCCGACCTCGACATCGGCATGAACCAGCGACTTTGCGCGCCGTTGCAATGGGAGGCTTCGCGGGTACCTGATCGCGGCAAGGTCATGAGCGCCGAGCAGCTTGAGGGCGGCGCTGATTTTGGTCGCTACAACGACGTGGATGGCGACGGCATACCTTGGCGCACCCTCCCGGCGACGCACCCGAGCAAGGGCAGCTACTTCACTCGCGGCACTTCGCGTGATGCCTATGCGCGCTATTCCGAGCGCGGTGCCGACTACATCTACAACATGCAGCGCTTGTTGCGGAAGTGGGAAACCGCCAAAACTCTGGTACCTGCGCCTGTCAGCCATTGCAGCGACCCGGCATCGGCGATTGGCATCATCTATATCGGCTCGACGGCGCCGGCGATGGACGAAGCCGCAGCCCACTTGGCAGCACGCGGCACTCCGGTCGACTGCTTGCGCATTCGCGCGCTGCCGTTTGCCGATTGCATCCGCGAGTTCATTGATCGCCACGCGCGTCTGTTCGTGGTCGAGCAGAATCGCGACGCGCAGTTGCGCTCGCTGCTCGTCAACGAGTTTGAATTGGATCCAAAACGGCTGGAGCCGGTGCTGCATTTTGATGGTACGCCGATCACTGCGCGCTTTATTGTCAGCAGTGTTCGAGCTCGCCTCGGGCTCGCCGATGAGCGCCTTTCCGGAGAGCGTACGGAGCGCGTCGCATGACCTACATCAGCAAGCCCAAGCTGCATCACCCGACCTTGCCGAAGAACGCGCTTGGCTACACCCGTCGCGACTACGAGGGCAAGATTTCGACCTTGTGCGCGGGCTGCGGGCATGACTCGATATCGGCGGCAATTATCCAGGCCTGTTGGGAACTGGACGTCGAGCCACATCGGGTCGCCAAGCTGTCTGGCATTGGCTGCAGTTCAAAGACACCGGATTATTTTCTTGGCCCTTCGCATGGGTTCAACACCGTCCATGGGCGCATGCCATCGGTGCTGACGGGAGCCAATCTCGCCAATCGCGAATTGCTGTACCTGGGTGTGTCTGGCGATGGCGATTCGGCATCGATTGGCATTGGCCAATTTGTGCATGCGATTCGGCGTGGCGTGAATATGGTTTACATCGTCGAGAACAATGGCGTGTACGGGCTGACCAAGGGACAGTTCTCGGCCACTGCCGACCAAGGCTCGATGTCCAAACGCGGCGTGGCCAATACCGACAGCCCGCTGGACATGGTCGCGCTCGCGCTGCAGTTGGGTGCCAGCTATGTCGGTCGCGGGTTTTCCGGCGACAAGACCCAATTGGTGCCTTTGATCAAGGGTGCGATGGCCCACCGAGGCGCAGCCTTCATCGATGTCATCAGCCCGTGCGTGGCTTTCAACAACCACGATGGCAGCACCAAGAGTTACGCCTATGTGCGCGAGCACAACGATGCGGTCAATCGCTTGGACGTGATCCCCGCCCGCAGCGAGATTCGTGTCGATTACGAGCCAGGAGCGATGACCGAAGTGACCCAGCACGATGGCAGCGTGCTGCGCTTGCACAAGCTGGATACCCACTACAACCCGACCGACCGTATTGCCGCGATGAACTACATCCAGCGGCATGCTTCGCGTGGCGAAGTGGTGACGGGTTTGTTATTCGTCGATCCAGCGGCGGTGGACCTGCACGAGAATCTGAACACGGTAGCAGCACCGCTTAACCGCCTAGGCGCAGCGGAACTCTGCCCCGGAACGGACGCGCTGGCGGCCATCAACGCGCGCCTGCGCTAGTGCGTTGGCGAAGGACTGTGGGAGCGGCGGAAGCCGCGATAGGCAATGCGGGGCCACTGTCCCCGATCTATTGCGATTTGCCCGACTGCAACGCCAAGCGTTCGGCCAATCCGGTGTACGTCGCCGGCGTCAGCGCAAGTAACCGTTCGCGCGCCTCCAGTGGCAGGTTGAGCTCGTTGATGAACGCGCGCAGATTGCCCTGGGTTATCCCTTGGCCTCGCGTCAACGCTTTCAACTGCTCGTATGGCTCGGGTAGCCCATAGCGCCGCATCACTGTTTGCACCGCTTCCGCCAATACCTCCCATGCGCCATCCAGATCTTCTGCCAATCGCGCCTCGTTGGCGCTGAGTTTGCCCAACCCGCGCAACAGCGATTCCAACGCCACCAGCGTGTGGCCGAAGGCGGTGCCTAACGCACGCAGCACGGTGGAGTCGGTCAGGTCACGCTGCCAACGGCTGATCGGCAGCTTCTCCGCAAAGTGCATCAGCAGCGCATTGGCGATGCCGAAGTTGCCTTCGGCGTTCTCAAAGTCGATGGGATTGACCTTATGCGGCATGGTCGATGAGCCCACTTCGCCGGCCGCAACCGACTGCTTGAAGTAGCCGAGCGAGACATAACCCCAGACGTCGCGGCACCAGTCAATCAAAATCGTGTTGATGCGTCGCTGCGCATCGCACAGCTCGGCAATGCTGTCGTGCGGTTCGATCTGCGTGGTGTACGCATTGAACGGCAGCCCCAACGACTCGACCACGCGTTGTGCAAGTGCCGGCCAATCGATTTCTGGATAGGCGATGACATGCGCGTTGTAGTTGCCGACCGCGCCATTGATCTTGCCGCTCAAGGCCACCGCGCTGAATTGCCCGCACTGCCGACGCAAGCGCGCGACGACGTTGGCGATTTCCTTGCCGACCGTGCTGGGCGAGGCGGTTTGACCGTGCGTACGCGAGAGCATTGCCAGGCCGGCGTAGCGTGTCGCCATCGTCGCTAACGCCAGATCGAGTCGTTGCAGGGCGGGTAGCAACACACTGCTGCGGGCTTCGCTGAGCAGCAATGCGTAGCTCAGGTTATTGATGTCTTCGGAGGTGCAGGCGAAATGCACAAACTCTAAAGACGCCGCCAACTCACTGTCGTCGGCGAGGCGTTGCTTGATGAAGTACTCGACCGCCTTGACGTCGTGATTGGTGGTGAGTTCTATACCTTTTACTTGTTCGGCATCCGCCACTGAAAACCCAACCGCGAGTGCGCGCAAGCGGGCTTGTGCCTCGGCACCCAACGGCGGCAGCTCAACAATGCCGGGCTCGGCGGCCAATGCCAGCAGCCACTCGACCTCTACCCGCACGCGCGCCCTGATCAATCCAAATTCGGAGAGGATCGGTCGCAAGGCATCGACCTTGCTGGCGTAGCGGCCATCAATCGGCGAAAGGGCAGTGAGGGCATGTTCAGACATGGCAGGCAGCGACGACAGCAAGAAGGCGCGCGCATAGTAACCGAGCGGGTCTGCCGGCATGCGTCAGCCCCCACCTGCGACCATCGCGAGGACTAAGCTTGTGGGAAATCGAAACGGCGGAGATGGCGATGGTCAGCAACACCCGGATTGAGCACGACAGCATGGGCGACCTGGCAGTGCCCGCCGATGCGCTGTGGGGCGCGCAAACCCAGCGAGCTGTGCAGAATTTCTCCATTTCCGATCTGCGCATGCCGAGCCCCTTCATTCGAGCGCTGGCCCTGATCAAGGCCTCGGCCGCCGAAGCAAACGCCGCGTTGGGCCTGTTGGATGAGCCGCTTGCGGTCGCCTTGGTGGCAGCGGCAATGGAAGTCGCCGATGGCAAGCATGACGCGCAGTTTCCGCTGGATGTATTCCAAACCGGCTCGGCAACTTCCAGCAACATGAATGCCAACGAGGTGATCGCGCACCTGGCAAGCCGCGCCGGTGCCGGTTTGCACCCGAACGATCACGTCAACCTGGGGCAAAGCTCAAACGACGTGATTCCAACGGCCATCCAGGTGGCTGCAGCCATGCGCATCAAGCAGCACTTGCTGCCGGCGCTCGGGCACCTGCGCAAAGTCATTGATAAGCGTGCGCGCCAGCTCGTAGGCGTCGTCAAGACCGGGCGCACCCACCTGATGGACGCCATGCCGCTGACCTTCGGCCAGGAGTTGGGCGCGTGGTCGGCGCAACTGCGCAGTGCTGAGGAACGGATTACAGATGCCTGCAAGCGCCTGCACCGCCTGCCACTGGGCGGAACCGCCATCGGCACCGGTATCAATGCCCACCCAAAGTTTGCCCGCCGCGCGGTGGCAGCACTGTCTCGACGCTCCGGCCTGCGATTGCAGAGTGCCGACAACTTGTTCGAGGGCATCGCCGGCCAAGATGCGGCGGTCGAGCTGTCTGGCCAACTCAATGGCTTGGCCATTGTGCTGATGAAGATCAGCAACGATTTGCGTTGGATGAACTCGGGCCCGTTGGCGGGTTTTGGCGAAATCGAACTGCCGGCACTGCAGCCGGGTTCGTCGATCATGCCAGGCAAGGTCAACCCGGTGATTCCCGAAGCCGTTTGTATGGTCTGCGCGCATGTGATGGGCCAGCACGTCACTATCAGCATTGCCGGCCAAAGCGGCAACTTTCAGCTCAACACCATGCTGCCCTTGATCGCGCACAGCCTGCTGCAATCGATCGAGCTGATGGGCAATAGCATGCGTGCTTTGGCTGACAAGGCCGTGGCGGGATTCAGCGTATGTCGGCAGCGGGTTGACGCGACGCTTGCGCGCAATCCCATTCTGGTGACGGCGTTGAATCCTTTGATTGGCTACGAACGCGCTGCGGTCATTGCCAAACGCGCTTATGCCGAAAGTAGAAGTGTGCAGGACGTGGCTGGGGAGTTGACCGACATCGACGTTGCTTCCCTGCGGGGTCTGCTCGATCCTTTGAAAGTCGCGCTGCCAAACAACACACACTCCAAACGACGCTAAAACTTGCTTAGCGCGCAGTGTTTGCTAGCTTGCGAGTGGGTCAGGCGGAGCTTGTCCAAAGAGTCTCCGTTTGATTGCCCAAGCGCCTGATTGGCGGGCGCCAATCGCGCGGTGTCTTTTGGCCGTTGCGGAAATTGTACTTTTCGTGAATGAAAACTTGGGTTAGTCTTCAAGTCGCAAATTCTGTCAGCGCGCGTTCAGCTGTGCGTATCTGCCTAGTCGAAGCGAATCGTCATTCATTCTAAAAGGGGTCTGAGAAATGGCAACAATGCAACTCAAAGTGAGCAAACGTCGCGTTAGTCGCCGCGCAGTCGCCGCGCACTTCGCAGCTCTCTGCGTGGTTTCCTCGTCGGCCCTTGCGGCAGTGGTCGATAGTGGCGTGGTGAATTTGCCGATCACGGCGAATCTCGACGGCCTCTATTTGAATGTCGTGACCGGGGTCTCAGCCAATGCCACGGTGGCGGGGTGGGACTTCAACCCATTCCTAGCAGGCGGCAACCTCGCGTTCTTCTCCTCTAATACTGCAGCCAACGTCAATGCGCTTGTCGGAGTAGGCACGGTTATCACTCCGCTGATGCCAGGTGCGGTGGTGGGACCCGCCAGCACCTACGCTACGGTGGGAACGGTTGGCACGGCCGCCACTTCTTTCCGCGCAACTGGCACCTCTTTCGCGGGCTTCCGCTTCCAAAATGAAGCGAACGGCAACGCTGTGCACTACGGCTATGCCCAATTGACCACGACCGCCGCCACCGGCTTTCCGGCAGTTCTGGTCCGCTTTGTTTGGGACAACACGGCAGGTACGCCAGTCACCATTCCAGCTGGCGCCGTGCCGCCGCAGTTTGCCTACGCTCCGGCTTCGGGCCAGGCTGTGCCTTTCACCGGCGGCGGGGCGGTGGCTAGCACCGGCAATGGTTCGGTTACCGTGACAATCGGCACCGCTGGGTCGGGTACGGGCGCTGCGGCGACTACCACCACGACCTGCACGGCACCTTCGGCCCCGTTCAGTGGCTTTGGCCAATCGGTAACCGCGATCGGTAGCGGTACGATCAGTGGTGGTCCTTTGGCCGGAACTTGCATCCTTGGTGCAGCGCAAGTTACCCAAACGCTGACATGTAATGAGAGTCGTGGTGGCGCAGCGAATGCGCGTACCTTCACCTTGACCTGTCCTGCTGGCACTCAGCTGCCGCTGACTTCGACACCCGCCTCAGGCTCGCAGATCACCTTGCCTTCGCAGCCTTTGGGTGGCGCAGCCACTTCGGCGACCCTCGGCTTCCAGAATCCTGGATCGCTGGCCGCGACCGTCACCTGCATCCAGCCGGCTGCGCCGTTCTCGGCTTCGCCGCTGAGCATTCCGGTTCCAGCGGGTGGCACTGCCTCGACGACGGTGTCTTACTCGTCTGGTTCAGTTGGCACCTCCAGCGGCACCTTGAATTGCAGCGTGGGTGCACAGCAGTTCACCTTCAACCTGCGGGGCACTACGCTGTTGCCGGCACCGGCCTTCATCCCGACCAACAACGTCTGGACTTTGGCGCTGATGGCGATGCTGATGAGCTTGCTGGCGGGTGTTGCAGTAATGCGTCGTCAAAGCTGATTGCTGACGCGCAGCAACTTTCGCTGCGATTGAAAGCAACGCCTGCCGGGCACGCGCCCGGCAGGCGTTTTCATTTTTGGGCTTGAGTGCGAGCAAGTTTGCGGCAACGGCGAACCATCAAACCGCTGAGCATTGCAGCAATCGCTGGTGCCAATCACGTTTCGTGGCTGAGGCTACGCAACGCGGCCCGCTTGACCCGCATCAAGGCTGCGCTTGCATCACCTCAGCGGTTGACAACCTGTGCTCGCTGACTCGCGCGTTGGCAAGCAACCAGTCGATGGTCTGCTCTTCGATCACCCGATTCCTGAGCGTCGCCATCAACTCGGAATCCCGCGCGTAAAGCTCAACGACTTTTCTTGGCTCGTCGTAATCGGAGGCGATTTCCGCCAAAGTCGTGTTAATCCGACTTTGTTCGGGTGTGATCGAATTCTGACGGGCTACTTCGGCCAACAGGATGAATGCGCGCACGCGCGATTGCGCATCGTCCAACCGTTTGGGGTCGTCTGCAGGTGGCGTGTTCGTTGACAGCTCGTCCGCTGACGAACTCGCTGATCGTGCCTTGATCTCAAGTTCGACCAGTCCCTTGGGCAGATCGAAATCGGAGTATGTAGCCACCAATTGTTCCAGCACGCCAACCCTTGTAATTGCCGCGACCGTAACGGCTAGATCTCGCTCCAGATTGGCGCGGATCTCGGCCCTGACGCGAAGCACGCCACTTTCGTCGACTTCCAAGGATTCAAGGATGTGATCGACATCGGCTTCTTCTACGCTCGCGACGAACCGGCTGAGCGAAAGCGCCTCAATGTCCAGCTGGCCCAGTTGAGGCAGCACTTCAAAATCGGCGGTGAATTCGATCTCACTTCCATCATCCAACGGGCGCACACGGATTGACGGCGCCAATGCAGGACGAAGATTCTCCTGCTGAACTGCTTGGTCCCAGGACGCCGTAATTGCATCAGCTATTACCTCGCCGCGTACCTGCGCACCAAATCTTTGTTCGATCACGTTTGCCGGAACTTTTCCCGGTCGGAAGCCCTTGATCTGGACCGTCCTGCCTAGCTCGCGCAATCGTGCTCGGACTTGCAACTCGATCTGCTGGCCCGAAACACGCGCTGTCAACCTGCGCTCAAGCTTGCCTAGATTTTCCAGCAGCACGTGCATGTAAGTTCCTCAATGAATGCTCTGACTATTTTCCAGCAGTCAGCCCTTGGCGGCCAACAAGGAGCGCAAAGGGTCAAGCAAAGATCCGTAAGCCGCAGTTCGCGCAGTGTCTTTGCGAAGCGGTTGACGGACCTGAGCCGCGCTGGCGGTACGAACGCTGCGCGAAGTCTCATGAAAGCGCAGACAGGCCGGGTCGAATGCGAGGCCGCAAAAGTCCAACAAAGCATGGGTTTGACCGATGGGGTCAGCAACAAACTCCTCATAACTTTGAATCCGGAATTTCTGCGCATGCTGCTGCGCCCAAAACTGCGCGAGCCGGGAATAGTCGTGCCAGTAGGCCGCGATGCTGGGGAAGTCGTAGGCAAAGCCGACCATGTCCTTGCCAAACAGTTGTTTGTAGCAAGACCAGCAGGTCTCGATAGGGTCGCGATGCAATGCAACGATACGGGCACCCGGCAGCATCGCCATGGCGGCGCCGGCAAGCAACCAGTTGCCGGGCAGTTTGTCGGTGGCAATCGGTTTGGCCGTGCGCCAACGTGCGCTCAGATGAAGATAGCGTGCGCCTAGACGTTGCCAATCATCAGGCTGCGCATCCGCCACCCATTCTGGAAATGGGCGTTTGCGTCGCGCAGACTCGTCGCCAATCACCCGGTACAAGTAAGGCAATTCACTGGCACCCTCGACCTGCGGGTGGGCGGCCAATACTTGTTCGATCAAGGTGGTTCCGGAGCGCGGCAAACCCACCACAAAGATCACCTCGTTGCCTTGAGATGCCGCTGCCGGAGTGATCTTCTCAGCGAAGCTACTTTGCACAGCATCGACTTGTGCTGAGAATTGCCTAGAGTCCCAGTTGCGCTGGCCGCGAGCCACCTGGTTGGCGCGGGCGAAGGTCTGGAACGCATCTTCCCGTCGCCCCGCGTCTTCAAAGGCTTTTCCCAGCGCAAACGACACCAGCGCCTGATCGTCCGCACAACGGCCGGGCCGAGCCTCTGCGCTTACCAGAGCTTCGAGCTCGGTCGGGTCGAGACGAGCAATCTTTTGGTCCAGCAGCGAAAACCACGCGGCAGCTGAGTCTGGATCACGTGCCAGCACGGCACGAAACTGTGCGCTCGCTTCGGCCGTGTCACCCAAAGCATGCAAACAGCGGCCTCTTTGCAACGCCGCAGATACATCTGAGGGTGATTTTTGAAGCGCCTTGTTTGCGCATGCCAGCGCCTCCTCCTGATAGCCCTGCCGGTCAAACTCCTGCGACAGTTTCATCCATGCATTGACGTCCGCCGCGAAGCTGGCCGCTCGTCTAAGGCTGGTTAGTGCGGTGTCATGGTCGGCCAATTCGTTGCTGGCGATGGCCTGATTGAATAACATCTCGATGTCGTCGGGCAACTGCGCAAGCCCTTTCCTCAGGCATTCGGCAGCCTCGGCCATGCGCTGTTGACGCAACAGAACGGCCGCGGCCAGTCGCAAAGCTTCGGGATGATCTGGCGCGCTGATTCGCGCGGCAAAGACCGCAAGTTCGGCCGCGTTGATGTCTCCCGCGGCCAGTGCGTTGGCCGCGTCGCGCAGCTGTCCCCGGACGACGGGAGACAGGCCACGCAGGCGTGAATCAGGACGGGAATCGAGGGACGAGTGCTTGTTGCGATCTGCGTTTCGGTAGGTCATGCATGGAATCAATGCGGGTTGTGGTGGGGATTATCGCGGTTTGCCGCGCGTTACTGCGGGAGGGATGCGGGCGTCAAAAGCGCAGGTACGCTCGCGCGTGGCTTCTGCCTGTGTCAAACTTTGGCGCTAAGGCGGTGTGCAGACGGCAGCAGCGGTCGGCGCATGATTTGGGGAGGTTCGCCGTAAATGCCACGGACCGGCAAAAAACTCAGCCCTGTAACTCAAGAAAACGTGGGGAAAAACATGACATCAAGCACTCAGCCTGCCGGCCGTCGACCGTGCTCGCGCAATATCCTACTGTCCGCCGCGGCGGCTGCCAGCCTGCTTTCCTCGGTCTCAATGGCCGCCATCGTCACCAGTCCGGTCTCCAATTTGGCGGTTCCGCAAACCGTTGCTGGCGTTTACGTCAACGTGGTGACTGGTGTAACCGGCGGCAGCGCCGGAGCGGTGGCAGGCTGGGATCTTAATCCGTACTTGTCGACTGGCAATCTGGGCCTCTATTGGCAACCTACTCCGGCCAATGCGCATGGCGGCGTTGCGGCAGTGGCCAACGGCCCCTTGGTCGTACTACAACCGGGTGCCACGATTGGTCCAGCTTCGATATTCAATGCAGCCATCCAGGCTACCGCTCCCAACTTTCGAGTCACGCAGACCGGATTCATGGGCATTCGCTTTCAGAACGAAGCAACGAATGCGGTGAATTTCGGCTACATGCAAATCAGCACTACAGCGGCGACGGGTTTTCCGGCCACCATCATCAGCATTGTGTATGAGAATAGCGGCGCTGCGATCACCATTCCGACGCCGAACACGCCTCCGCAGTTTGCTTACAACCCCGCCTCAGGTAGTGCTGTCCCGTTCACCGGCGGCAACCTGGTTGATTCCACCGGCAATGGTTCGGTTGCGGTTTCGATTGGCACTGCTGGCGTCGGAACTGGCGCGCCAGCGACCACCACCACGACCTGCACAGCGCCTACCGCGCCCTTCAGCGGCTTTGGTCAGACCGTCACGGCGGTTGGCACGGGTGCGATTACCGGCAGTCCCTTGTCTGGAACTTGCACCCTTGGCGCCGCTCAGGTCACGCAAACGCTGACATGCAATGAGAGCCGCGGCGGAGCAGCAAATGCGCGCACGTTCACGTTGACCTGCCCGGCTGGTACTCAACCGCCGATTACTTCGACGCCTGCCTCAGGTTCGCTGACCACATTGCCTTCGCAGCCTTTGGGCGGTGCAGCGACTTCTGCGACGATTGGCTTCCAGAATCCAGGGTCCTTGGCCGTTACCGTCACCTGCACGCAGCCTGCCGCGCCTTTTTCAGCATCACCGCTGAGCATCCCGGTTCCAGCCGGTGGCACCGCCTCCACCATCGTCTCCTATTCGTCTGGTTCGGTCGGCACCTTCAACGGGACGCTGAATTGCACCGTCGGTGCGCAACAGTTGACCTTCAACCTGCGGGGCACCACGTTGTTGCCGGCACCGGCATTCATCCCGACCAACAACGTCTGGACCTTGGCGCTGATGGGCTTGCTGATGAGCTTGCTGGCTGGCATCGCCGTGGTTCGCCGTCAGGGCTGATTGATTGTCTTGTTTGCCTGATTGACATGTTATGCACAACGCCCGCCGAGGCCACTCGGCGGGCGTTGTCGTTTTCGGGGTTGCATTGACGCTTGCGGAGTGCCAACCCAGCGCGCGCAACCCATCGGCCGCAGGATCAACGGCAGCGCTCGAGTGTATGCAGAACTCGTCGGCCACAGGGTGGATCACGCGCTGGCAAGTTGCGCCGCTTCATTTACCGTCTTATGCTCGGACCCAATTCGGCGCAAGGGGCCATGGAATGCCATGGGCGCATTGAAGCCTGCCATGCAGGCTGTTAGAACGGCTTTGGAATTGTTTACCGCCAATCGGCGGAAATAAAACTTTCACGTTTTTTGCTTGGATAGGGGACTTTATGAACAGTAAATTGTGTTGCGCTTTGCTGGCGCTGTTGAGCTTGGGTTCGTCTGCTGTGTTCGCAGATGGCGAACGACTTACCCGCGAACAGTTGCGAGCAACGGAGCTCAGTAACAAGGGCGTCGGCAACACGCCGCCGGTGCAAGCGCCTGCGGCTACCGTGATGTACTCCGCCACCACCGTCGGCGGGCCGACTTGGACTAGGCCGTTTGCGAACTGCACCGGCGCTTCGGGATTGGGACCGTTTCGCCTTCACCAGCAGTCCTTCAATGTGACGGTAACAGGCGCGTACACCCTGTCGAGCGTGCAGACGGGTTTTGACGGCTATATTTTCGTTTACCAGAACGCCTTCAATGCGGCCACGCCACTGGTCAATTGTGTGCTTGGCAACGACGACGGTGCAGGAATTGGGTCTTCAACGCTAACCACCAATTTGACCGCTGGCACAACCTACATTTACGTCACCACCGGGTTTGACGGCTCCGTGCCTGATGAGGGCCCGTTTACCAACACCATCACCGGGCCGGGCGACATCAACTTGGTCGGTGCCTTGCCGGCGGCCAATTTAGGCGTCGTCAAGACCGCGCCGAACGGCATTGTCACTGGCGGTCAGTTTGTCTATCGCCTGGTCGCCAGCAATGCGGGTCCAGCGGCCTCCAGCGCAGTCACGGTGAGCGACACATTGCCAACCGGACTTACCTTTGTGAGCAGCGACTGCGGCGCAACCAATGCGGGCAATGCGGTGACCTGGACCCTGGCAACACTGGCGAATGGTGCTAGCTCAACCTGCAACTTGACTGTCAATCAGGCCAGTTCGACCTGCACGACGCTGACCAATACGGCGACCATCGCCTCAGTGGCGACGACCGACGGCAACTCCGCCAATAACAGCTCAACCATCAGCAATGGTGGCCAACTCGTGGCTGACCCAAGCTTTGAAAACAATCCCTCTGGCTGGGTGGGAACCTCGACGAATTTCGGTTCACCGCTTTGCACGGTGGCCGATTGCGGTAATGGTGGCGGGTCGGCGGGGCCGCGCACGGGTCTAACCTGGGTGTGGTTCGGTGGTGCCGGTGCAGAGCTAGAAGTCGGCTCGGTTCAACAGACCGTGACCGTGCCGGTAGGTGCCAACACGCTCACGTTTGGGTATCGGTTGGGGACCTGCGCGGTAGGGGCGGGTGCTGGCGATTTTGTGCGAGCGTTGGTCGGTGGTACCGAAGTGTGGCGCCGCAATGCCTCAGCGACTGAGTGTGGTGCGGCCACCTACAGCACCGCGACGGTTGATATCAGCGCCTTTGCCACCGGAGCCTCGCGCGTGGTTCGGTTTGAGTCGACCACGGGTTCGGTGGCCCTTACCAGCAATTTCAGCATTGACGACATCAGCATCGCGCAGCCGCCCATCTGCATCGCTGCGGCGACATTCAATCTCAACGTCACCGCGCTGAACTTCGGCAATGTCATCACGGGTACCAGCAGTGGGCCGCGATTTATCACCATCTCTAATACCGGTGTGGGTGCGGGCATGGTGCAAGCGCCGACCTTGACTGGATCCTTTGGTTTGTCCGGTGGGACCTGCCCGGCAGCACCGTTCTCGCTCGCTGGCGGCGCTAACTGCACGTTTGGCGTGGTCTACAACGCGGGGTCCATCGGCGGCTCCACCGGTTCGTTCAACGTCACTGCTGGCACGCAACAGTTCTCGGTTGCACTTGCTGGCGCGTCGGTTTTGCCAGCGCCGGCTTTCATCCCCACCAACAGCACGTGGTTCTTGGGTGCGTTGATTGCTTTGATGACTTTGCTGGCTGGTGTGTTCGTTTATCGTCGGCAGATCTGATTGATTCAAGCTCACGCGACGTGATTGCAACGCCCGCCGGGGCAACCCGGCGGGCGTTGTCATTTCTGGGGGAGCACACCCGGCCTGGGCTGTCGAGGGCGGCAGCGGCAAGTGGTTACCGCAGCAACTCCACCTTGTCCCGGTAACTGCGACTGAGCTTGATCGAATGCCCACTGTCCAGCTCAAGAAAGTACTCGCCATTGATGTGCGGCCGCAGCGCTTTGACGCGGGTGAAGTTGACGATGCGCGAGCGGTGCACGCGCTGGAAGCGCCGCGGATCGAGCTGGGCTTCCAGTTCGCTTAAGGTGGATCGCAAGACATGCGTTTCTTCGTCGGTGTGCACGCACATGTAGTCGCCGGCGGCTTCGATCCAACGAATGCTTGAGATCGGTACGCGCACCGTGCGTTGACCGTCGCGAATCGACAACACCTCGGATTGGGTGATGCCGCTCGCACCGGGTGCCAGCGCATCGCTCAAGGCAAGCTGGGGTTGACCGGAAATCTGTCGAAGCAGGGTAAGCAGACCATCCCTCTGGGCATCGGCCTGTCGCCCATGCATCGCTTCGCGCACGCGTCGCAAACACTGGGTGAGTCGTTCTGGCTCGACGGGTTTTAGCAAGTAGTCCAGCGCGGCGGCTTCAAACGCCTTCAACGCATGCCTGTCGAACGCAGTCACAAAGACAACCAGTGGCCGCAGAGACTCGGGAAGCGCGGCAAGGGTGGCAAAGCCATCCATGCCCGGCATCTGCACGTCGAGCAGAATCAGGTCGCATTCAACGGTCTGCAGAAGCTCAATCGCGGCCGCGCCGTGTGCACATTCGCCAACGATTTCCACATCGGGGTCTGCTGCCAGCCTCAGCCTTAAGCCACGGCGAGCTAACGGTTCGTCATCGACGATCAAGGCGCGCAGTTTCATTGACGTTGATGTCCCCACGATGATTGCCGAGCCTAGCGCGGCTCAATCAGCCTAACGGCCTATGCGGGTGGCGACAAACCTGCCGCAAGTCATGCTCAGCCAGCGCTGCGGTCCAGCGGCAGACTGAGAATCACCTCGAAACCACCGCCTTCGCGATTGCCTGCACGAAACTGCTGGCGGTCGGAATACAAGACCCGCAGTCGCTCACGCGTGTTGGCTAGTCCGACCCCATGCCCCAAACCCGCCGGCGCTGGGCCATCGCTTCCGCAGCCCGGACCATCGTCGGCGATGGTGATCTGCAACGCCTCGTTGAGGCTGCGCGCGCGAATCTGGATTTCGCCGCCATCCACGCGTCCAGCGATCGCATGTTTGATCGCGTTCTCAATCAACGGTTGCAGCAGCAGGCTAGGCAGCAGTGCGCTGCGCAGCTCATCGGGAACGTCAATGACCACGCGCAGTCGCGCGTCGAAGCGAATTTTCTCGATATCCAGATATAGCGCGGCGGCGGCCAGTTCCTGTCCCAGCGTTACCCGCTGCATGGGGTCGTTGTCTAACGAGTAGCGCAAGAACGCAGAGAGACCTTGCACCATGCGGTTGGCGGTATTGCTGTCGCGATCCAGCACCAGCGTGGAGATGGCATTCAAGGTGTTGAACAAAAAATGCGGGTTGAGTTGATAGCGGAGCATCTTGAGTTGTGCCTGGTGCGCCATCGCACTGGCCTCCAGCGCCTGCCGGGTCTGTTGCTGCAGCGCGCGGTAAACGCGCAAGGTGATGTAGAGGAATGCCCAGGCCAGGATCAGATAGGTATAGCCGACCATAGCGCCCAGCCAGCTGCTGGTCTTCATCGGCTCGCAATCGTCTACACAGGTCAACGCCCAGGACCATCCGAGCGCGATGCTCATCAATGCGCCCACCGCGACGGCCGGTAAGGTGATGGCCGCGGCCAAAGGCAACGGCGACAGACCGCGCCAGAGCCGCAGCAGCAGGCGCAGACCCAAGGTGCCTGCAAAGCCTGCAAGGTAGACCGGTACGGTGACTTTCCAAGCGTCCCAGCCACGCCCATTGACCAGCGCAAGCAAGTAACTGAACAGCGATATTCCACTCCAGCCGGCGAGCTGAAGTTGCCAGAACAGGCGATTGGTGTCAGCAGTATCCAGACGCAAGTTCACGGGTGCTGATGTGTGGAGGCGAACCTGCATCCTAAGCGGCGAGCGTGCAGCAGATGGCTCCTACTGCCGCAGGTCGACGACGCTTGAGCGCAGGCTGACTCCATCGCCGCCGTTTCCAGGTGTCGACTTGTTATTGCGAGAACTGCAATTGCGCCAACTCGGCATACAAACCGCCGGCAGCGATCAAGTCATCATGACTGCCCTCGGCAACGATGCGCCCTTGATCAAGCACGACGATGCGATCAGCGCGGCGCACGGTGGCGAGGCGGTGCGCGATGATCAAGGTGGTACGTCCGACGATCAGGCGATCAAGCGCTTGTTGGATGGCGCGCTCGCTGGCGGCATCCAAGGCACTGGTGGCTTCATCCAGCAGCAGGATCGGCGCCTGTTTCAACACTGCACGCGCGATCGCCAGTCGCTGCTGCTGCCCGCCCGACAAGCGCACGCCGCGCTCACCCAACCACGTGGCATAACCCTCCGGCAATGCGATCAGGAAGTCGTGAGCCTCGGCGCTGCGGGCGGCAGCTTCAATACTGGCTTGATCAGCATCAAGCTGGCCATAGCGGATGTTCTCGGCGGCGTCGGCGGCAAAAATAACCGGGTCCTGTGGCACCAGCGCAATCTGCGTGCGCAATACATCCGGGTCGAGTTCGCGCAGGTCGATGCCATCGAGGGTGATTCTCCCGGCTTGCGGATCGAAATAGCGCCCGATCAGTTGCAGCACGGTGCTCTTGCCGGCGCCGGATGGCCCGACCAAGGCCACCGTTTCGCCCGGCGCAAGTCGCAGGTTGAATCCGTCCAACGCCGGCGTAAGCGGGCGCGACGGATAGTGAAAGCGAACGTCCTCAAAGCGGATTTCAGCCCGAAGTGGCGATGGCAATGCGCGCGCGTTGGCTGGCGCGGAGATGACGGAATCGGTTTCCAGCAACTCCTGCAGCCGACTCATGCCGCCGGCGGCGCGCTGGACTTCAGCCCAGACTTCGCTGAGCGCGCCGACCGAGCCCGCACCCAGCACCGCATACACCACGAACTGGACCAAGGTGCCGGGGCTGAGCGTGCCCGCTACCACGTCTTTGGCGCCTATCCAAAGCACGCCGACGACGGCTCCAAACACCAACAGGATCACTGAAGCAGTCAGCCAGGCTTGGGTGCGAATGCGCCGCCGCGCAGCAGTGAGTGCGCGCTGCAATGCAGTACCGAAGCGATCCGATTCGAAGCGCTGGCGAGCATAGCTTTGCACGGTATGCATGGCGCCGAGCGTCTCAGCGGCGCGGGCATTGGCCTCCGCAACACGGTCCTGACTCTCTTTGGCGATGGCTTGCACGCGGCGGCCGTAAAGCACGATCGGCAACACCACCAAGGGAATGCCGATGGCCGCCATTCCAGCCAAACGTGGGCTGGTGATCACCAGCATCAGACCGCTGCCGAGCAGAGTGACCACGCTGCGCAAGGCAATCGACGCACTCGATCCGACCATGCTGCGGATCTGCTCACTGTCGGCCGACAAACGCGAGACCAGTTCGCCGCTGCGGTTGCGTTCAAAGAATCCCATGTCCAGACCGAGCAGATGGGTGTAGAGCTTCTGCCGCAAGTCAGTGACGACACGCTCGCCCAACACGCTGACAAAAAAGAATCGCGCGGCTGTGGCGACTGCCAACACGCCGGCGACGCCGAGCAGTCCTATAAACCAGCGATCAATGGCCGCCGGGTCGTCACCAGCGAATCCGCGATCAATCATCAGCCTTACCGCGACCGGCAGACTCAAGGTGGCTGCCGATGACAGCACCATAAAGCCCAGCCAGGCTGCCACGAGACCCAGATGCGGCCGCACCAGCATCGGCAGCAGGCGCAGGCTGGACAACGTCTTGCGGCGGTCAGCCGGCGTTGTTTCGCTGACAGGTTCGGTCATCAGTGGGATCTCGTTGGCCTTGGCGGTGCAAGTTGATTAGCGCGAATGGCGGAGACGCCGCGCTGCGCGATCCACAACGGCCGATTCCGGGAACGGTATTGTAGAAGCGATCAGCACGGCCCTGGCGTTGCGAAGTTGCCGGGCCCGGTGGTTGCTTGAGGAAGTTGCTTAAAGAAAATGGGGGTGCCCAGCACTGGCAGCACGGGCAGGTGGGATGCGCTCAGAAGATTCTAGGTGCGCCCTTCAAGGGATTTGCTGCACTGGCCGCAGGACCACGCCGATCTCACGGATCCGAGTGTTGCACTGCAAATCCAGCGACTTTGCGAGCCTGCGACTCGTCTACAATTCGAGCCGTCATCACCGCGTCGGACGACCCACCATGGCCAGCATCCGCCAAGAAGACTTCATTCAAAGCGTCGCCGACGCGCTGCAGTACATCTCGTACTACCACCCGGTTGATTACATAAAGAATCTCGCCGCGGCCTACGAGCGTGAAGAGTCGCCAGCGGCACGCGATGCGATCGCGCAGATTCTCATCAATTCACGCATGTGCGCCGAGGGCCATCGACCTATCTGTCAGGACACTGGCATCGTGACGGTGTTTCTCGAGATCGGCATGGATGTGCGCTGGGAAGACGCGACCTTGAGTATTGAGGACATGTGCAACGAAGGCGTGCGCCGCGCCTACAATCATCCCGACAACAAGCTGCGCGCATCGGTGCTTTCCGATCCCGCCGGCAAACGTACCAATACCAAGGACAACTCGCCCGCCGTCGTCAACATGAAGGTGGTGCCAGGCGGCACAGTCGACGTGATAGTTGCCGCCAAGGGCGGAGGCTCCGAAGCCAAATCGAAATTTGTGATGCTCAATCCGTCGGATTCGGTGGTCGACTGGGTACTGAAAACAGTGCCGACCATGGGCGCTGGCTGGTGCCCACCGGGCATGCTTGGCATCGGCATCGGCGGCACTGCCGAGAAGGCCATGCTGCTGGCCAAGGAAGCGCTGATGGAGCCCATCGACATCACCGACTTGCAGGCGCGTGGGGCGTGCAATCGCGCCGAAGAACTGCGGCTGGAGTTGTACACCAAGGTCAATGCGCTGGGCATTGGCGCGCAGGGATTGGGCGGTTTGACAACGGTGCTGGACGTCAAGGTCAAGGACTTTCCCACGCATGCCGCCAACTTGCCGGTGGCGATGATCCCCAATTGCGCCGCCACTCGGCATGCTCATTTCACCCTGGATGGCAGCGGGCCGGTGATGTTGGAGCCGCCGTCCTTGGAAGATTGGCCGACGCTGACCTACGACACCTCGAAAGGGCGGCGGGTTGATCTGAACACAGTCAGCGCTGACGACGTCGCCAGCTGGAAACCCGGAGACGTGTTGCTGCTCAACGGCAAGATGCTGACGGGGCGCGATGCCGCGCACAAGCGCATGGTCGGCATGTTGGATCGTGGCGAACCCTTGCCGGTGGATTTTCGTGGCCGGTTTATTTACTACGTCGGCCCGGTGGATCCGGTGCGCGATGAAGTCGTCGGACCAGCGGGCCCGACCACCGCGACGCGCATGGACTCGTTTACCGAGCAAGTGCTAGCGCAAACCGGCTTGCTCGGAATGATTGGCAAGGCCGAGCGCGGCCCGGCTGCCATCGAAGCCATCCGCAAACACCGTTCGGTGTATTTGATGGCCGTCGGCGGTGCGGCGTATCTGGTATCCAAGGCGATCAAGGGTTCGCGCGTGGTTGGCTTTGCGGATCTCGGCATGGAGGCCATCTACGAGTTTGACGTGCGCGACATGCCCGTCACGGTGGCGGTCGATTCCACCGGCGAATCCGTGCACACCACTGGTCCGCGCGAGTGGCAGGCACGCATCAGCAAGATTCCAGTGGTCGTCGCCTGATTTAACTGGCAACGGGCAACGGGCAACAGGCAGCTGGCAACCTCAGGGGGCAGGGTGAGCGAACGCATTATTGTGGCGGGTGGCACCGGTTTGATCGGCCAAAGAGTGGTTGATCGGCTGGTCGCTGACGGTGGTGCCTTGGTGTTGAGTGTGCAGCGCCGCGAAAACGAGGAGACCCGGCACGGACTGCGCGTCGTGGTCGACGACGGCGCTGACATCGACACCTTGGCGCTGCGCTTGGGCAAGTCATCGCCGCCGCCGCGCGCTTTCATCTGTGCGCTGGGCACAACCCGCAAGGTCGCCGGTTCGGATGCGGCATTTGTTGCGGTGGACCGTGATCTGGTCGTTCGAATCGCTAAAGCGGCCTTCGCGGCCGGTGCCCGCCACGCCATTGTGGTGTCATCGGCCGGCGCCGATGCAAAATCGACCAATCTTTACTTGCGCACCAAGGGCGAAATGGAAGCCTTGGTTGCCGCCATCGGTTTCACGCGTTGCGACTTTCTGCGTCCTGGGCTGTTGATTGGTAAACGCACCACCCGCAGGTCGGCCGAAGCACTCATGCAAACCGCCTCACCCTTGATCGACGCGTTCCTGAAAGGCGCGCTGAAGCGCTATCGCTCAATCGACGCCCACGACGTTGCTGAGGCAGCAGTGATTCTGGCCACTGGCGATCAGCCAGCGGTGCTGGTGCATGAGTTTGGGTCGTTGCAGGCATTGGCGCACGGGCCACCGCCAAAGCGCTGAAAACGTAATCCTGCGCGCGCTTTTTTGTGGGAGCGGCGGAAGCCGCGATCAGTGGTGACCTGTGACCACGCCTTCGCGGCTTCCGCCGCTCCCACATGCACGCACGCCTTCGCGGCTTCCGCCGCTCCCGCATGCAGTGATGCAGCCCGGTTTATTGCGCGGTTTGGTGCTGCTCCTGCAAACACTTGGGTCAATTCACGCTGGCGGGCTTTTCCTGCGCATCAATCAACCCGACAACCAGCGGCCACACATGCTCGAGCAAGCGCGGCTGCGCCTCAGCCGTTGGATGCAGATTGTCCGCTTGAAACGCATTCCGTTCGGTGGCGATAGGTTCGAGTAGAAACGGCAATAGTGGCAGCTGGTGGCGTTCGGCCAGCTCGCTGTACATCCGCACGAAGCCGCCGCTGTAGTCGGGCCCGTAATTCGGCGGAATCCGAATTCCCACCAATCCGACCCGCGCTTGTGCGGCGCTGGCGGCGATGATCATGCGTTCGAGATTGGCCTCGGCCAGTTCCAGCGGCAAGCCCCGTAACCCGTCATTGGCACCGAGCTCGATCAAGACCACGGTGGGTGAATGCCGCTGCAGCTCCGCCTCGATCCGGCTGGCGCCGCCCGCTGTCGTCTCGCCGCTGATGCTGGCATTGACCACTCGCCAGCCTGGCCGCTGCTGGCTCAGCTTGTGATTGAGCAAGCTGACCCAACCTTGTTCAACCGCAAGGCCATACGCCGCCGACAGCGAATCACCGATCACCAGCAGCCGCTTTTCTGCCGCATGGATGCAGGCAGATATCGCCAGCAGGCATACAAGGAGCAAGCGGGTGGCCACCGTGACAAGCGATTCAGTCAGCCTTGGGCAGTCTTTACGCACTCGAAAAACTCCAGTGAGACGAGCAATGGAAGCACAAAACGCGGTGATGGATAGTCCGGCGCCCTCATTGACACCCTCCGCGGCCGTCGAACAAGGGGCCCTGACACCCATGCTGGAAGCACGCGCGCTCGGAAAATCGGCGCGTTTGCCCGGCAGCGAACTCACCATACTTGATGACGTCAGCTTCCAAATTCAACCGGGCGAAGCCGTCGCCGTGGTCGGCGCCTCAGGTAGCGGCAAGTCAACCTTGTTGGCATTGCTGGCAGGCTTGGATCTTCCTTCGCGCGGCGAGGTTTGGCTGGACGGCCAAGCCCTGTCGGCGTTGAGTGAGGATGGACGGGCGCGGGTGCGGGCTGCCAAGGTCGGCTTCGTGTTCCAGTCGTTCCAGTTGCTGCCTTCGCTGACAGCGCTGGAGAACGTCATGCTGCCACTGGAGCTAGCGGGGCGGGATGCGCCGCAGGGACCCGCGCGAGCAATCCTTGGGCGCGTTGGGTTAGGCGAGCGCCTGAGCCACTACCCACGACAGCTGTCCGGAGGCGAGCAGCAGCGCGTTGCTTTGGCGCGCGCGTTTGTCACCAATCCCGCCCTGCTGTTTGCCGATGAGCCCACCGGCAATCTCGACACCGCGACGGGCATCGCCATCGCCGATCTGCTGTTCGAGTTGAACGCGGCCCACGGCACGACGCTGGTGCTGGTGACCCACGATGAGCGCTTGGCTGCGCGTTGCGGTCGTCGCATTCGCTTGGCCGCGGGTCGCTTGGTCAGCGCATGAACGCCGTCGCCATCCGTTTGGGCTTACGCATGTTGCGCCGGGACATCGCCGCCGGTGAAGTGCGGGTGCTGCTGGCGGCGCTGGTGCTGGCCGTGTGTGCGGTCAGCAGCGTCGGCTTTGTCACTGATCGAGCCGGGCGCGCGCTGGGGCTTGAGGCCAATCGCCTGCTCGGTGGCGATGCCGTGCTTCGCGCTGATTCGCCGCTGGCTGAGAAAGCAGTGCGTGAGGCTGAGCGCCTCGGTCTGCAGAGCGCTCAGACCCAGAGTTTCCCCAGCATGCTGCGCGTCAAGGACAGCCTGAAACTGTCGGAAATTCGGGCGCTTGGCAATGGATTCCCCTTGCGTGGAAGTTTCATGCTGAGTCGCTCAGCCTCTGCGCCTGCGGCCACCGCGACCGCTGTGCCCGATTCCGGCACGCTTTGGTTGAGTCGCGCTGGTGCGCAGTCGCTGGGGGCAGTGCTGGGCGATGAAGTCGTGGTCGGTGAGCGGACCTTGCAGTTGGTCGCTTTGGTGGTGCAGGAGCCCGACGCTGCGCTCGACTATTTCAATGTCGCGCCGAAAGCCTTCATCAATCTCGACGACTTGCCGAGTACGGGCTTGATCCAGCTGGGCAGTCGCGTCAGCTATCGGCTGGTGGTGGCCGGGGATGCGGGCGCAGTCGAGGCGTGGACGGCGTCGATGAAGGCGGACTTGGGTCGCGGACAGCGTCTTGAATCCATTCAGGACGCGCGTCCTGAAATACGCTCGGCATTGGCGCGGGCAGACCAGTTCCTTGGCCTGGCTGCGCTGGTGTCGGTCGTATTGGCTGGCATCGCGGTCGCGATGGCCGCACGTCGGCACGCGGCGCATCACTTGGATGGCTGTGCGGTGATGCGCTGCCTCGGAGCCGAGCAAAAGCTGGTGCTCGCCATTCACGCCGGTGAATTGCTGTGGCTGGGGCTGCTGGGCTCGGTGTTGGGATTGTCGCTGGGATGGTTGCTGCAACACGTGCTTGGCCTATGGCTTGCCAGTTCCCTAGGTCTGGTGATCCCAAGCGCCGGTTGGATGCCCGCTTTGCACGGTATCGGCGTCGGATTCTGCGTGCTGCTGGCATTTGCCCTGCCGCCCATTCTGGCGTTGCGACGCGTATCAGCGGCGCGCGTGCTGCGCCGTGAGGCAGGTGGATTGGAAGCCGGCGCGGTGGCGAGCACGCTCGCTGGCTTGGCTGGTCTCACCGCCTTGTTATGGTGGAAGGCGGGCTCGGTGAGTTTGGGCGGGGTCGTGCTGCTTGGCATCGTCGCAACGCTGGCGGTGCTCGCGCTGTTGGCGTTGGCACTCATTGCGACACTTCGGCTGCTGCGTGGCCGCCTGCGCGGCCCTTGGCGCTATGGGCTCGCCAATGTCAGTCGGCGAGCGGGCACCAGCGTGGTCCAGATTTCGGCGTTGGGTTTGGGATTGATGGCGATCCTGTTGCTGACCTTGGTGCGCACGGATCTGATTTCACGCTGGCAGCAATCGCTGCCTGTCGATGCGCCCAATCGATTCTTGATCAACATCCAGCCCGATCAGATTGGCGACGTGCGCGATCAGCTGTTGGCGGCTGGAGTAGTAGCACCCGAGTTGCATCCCATGGTGAGGGCCCGCCTAGTTGCGGTTAACGACACGCCGGTGAGCGCCGCAAGTTTTGCTGATCGTGGCGAGCGCGCCGCGCGCATGGCCGAGCGCGAGTTCAATCTCTCCTCCGTGCCCACGCTTCGCGAAGACGACAACCGGATCGTTGCGGGTGATTTCTGGAACGCAGCCGACAGCCTGCAAGTTTCGGCTGAGCCCGAACTCTCGGTCGAAGAAAGCATGGCTACGTTGCTGGGCTGGCAAGTCGGCGACCGGATTCGCTTCGACGTGGCAGGCAGCACGCTTGATGGGCGCATCACCAGTTTGCGGCATGTCGACTGGGAGAGTTTCAAGCCCAATTTTTTTGTGCTGGTGTCGCCGGCCGGGTTAGCCGATCTGCCTGCCAGCCATATCAGTGCCATCCACGTCCCTGCTTCAAGTCCATCGCTCACTGACGATCTGGTTCGCAGGTTTCCCAACGTGTCGGTGATCGACATCGAAGCGGTGTTGGCGCAAGTGCGCAATACCGCTGACCAAGTGGCGACAGCGGTCGAGTACGTCTTCTACTTCACCCTCGTTGCCGGCTTGCTGGTGTTGATCGCAGCAGTCAGCGCGACCCAAGACGAGCGCTTGCTCGAGGGCGGCGTGATGCGAGTTCTGGGTGCCAGCAGTCGGCAATTGCGAATGGCCCAGCTGACCGAATTTGCAAGCATCGGATTGATTGCCGGCAGCACTGCTGCACTTGCCGCAGCGCTCATCTCCGGGGTGATCGCGCGTCAGGTATTCGAGCTGCCTTGGCAACCGGATTGGCGTCTGGCCGTCGCTGGCGCGGGTGCCGGAATGCTGGCGGTCACCATCACCGGATTGTGGGCGACCCGCCGCGTGGCCCAGGTCGCCCCATCGGTCACCTTGCGCGAGTTATGAGGACCTCAGTTCGCTGCGAGTTCGGTGCGCAGGTCGCGCACCTAGGTGCCTGAATCGCCTTCGACCCGGCCACGGCGGTGGCTCAAGCTGTTGTGCGGATGAGGCTACCGCCGCCGAATGGGCGAGTGCTCCGGTAAGCCAGCAGCAGGATCGACGCAAGCGCCCGATCAGCTCACTTCAGCAGCTGTTTTTTGCGCCGCGCGGCAGCAATCGCATTGCGAAAAAAAATTGGCTACACTCGAATCGCGGTGATTGCAATGGCTGCGGGTGTTTGCGGTTCAGCGCAGTCGAACGCACGCAGAGTGGCCCGCGCAATTCGGGTCAGAACCATCGATCGAGTTTGAGGAGCGTTTCATGTCAGACCGTCAGACCGGCACCGTCAAGTGGTTTAACGATGCCAAGGGTTTCGGCTTCATCAGCCGCGAAAATGGTGACGATGTATTCGTCCACTTCCGCGCCATCCAAGGCACCGGCTTCCGGTCGCTCGCCGAAGGCGACAAAGTCAGCTTCAAGGTGGTGCAAGGTCAAAAAGGCTTGCAGGCCGATGAGGTTGAAAAGGTCTGAATCGCTCCTCAGGGAAGATGCTCAGATCAACCACCAAGCCCCGCTTCGGCGGGGCTTGGTTTGTTTAAGCGGCAGCGCTTGGCGGTTACCTGAAGTCGCGATGACAGGCCTTGCAGCCATCACCGACCCGGCCCAATTGTTCAGTGAGGCCGCGACAATCCTTGGCCTCGGTTTTCAGCGCCTCGTCCACACGATTGCGCAACTGCTCGGCATAGCGCTTGAAGAGCACATCATCACCGCCGGTAGGCAGAAACACGGGCTCGATGGCGTCAGCCACGCCTAACAATGTTTGAAAGTGCGGGGTTGCGGCGTTACAGCGGCCCGCACCAATGTCAGTGCGAACCAGATTCAGCTGGTACTGCATGACCGCCATGATCCCATCCGTGACAGCGCTCGCTTGGCGCAACGAGTTAAGGGCGCTCATGGTGACCATCGAGCCGATCAGGGCACCGATCAACAGCACAACGACATAACGCATGGGGAGTAAGGGTCTGCAATGAGGTGGTGGGCAGCAGCTGCACGACGGATGACGTAACATCCGCCGCCACCCGCTGATCGGGTGAGCGCAAGAGTACTGATGGGCGCAAGAATACGATGGATATCGAACACATACGCAGCCGGTTTGGTGGAATTGATCGGCTTTACGGTCGCGGTAGCCTAGAGCGTTTGACCGCCTCGCGGGTGGCTGTGGTCGGCATTGGCGGAGTGGGTTCGTGGGCGGTTGAAGCGTTGACGCGCAGTGGCGTGGGTTCGCTCACACTGATTGATGCGGACGACCTGTGCGTCAGCAACAGCAACCGCCAGTTGCCAGCGCTGGATGGAAATTTCGGTCGAGCCAAAGTCGCGGTGATGGCGGAGCGCTGTCGCCTGATCAATCCCGAGATCAATGTAAATCCGGTGGAAGCGTTCCTGACGCCGGCGACGCTGAGCCAGCACCTCGATGGCAACTTCGACCTTGTGCTTGACGCCTGCGACAGCTTCCGGACCAAAGTCGAGACGATTGCCTGGTGCCGGCGTCGAAAGCAGCCGCTGCTGGTGGTGGGTTCGGCCGGAGGGCGCAGTGATGTCACCCAGATTCGCGTGCGCGATCTGAGCCGCACCGAACACGACGCCATGTTGGCCTTGATCCGCAAAAAGCTGCGCAGCGAATTTGGTTTTCCGAAGAACCCGGATCGCTATTTCGCTGTGCCTGCGATTTATTCGCTCGAGAATGTGCGCTATCCGCAAGCCGATGGCAGCGTATGCGGCACACGGCCCGCCGTTGATGCCGAGACCGGGCTGAAGCTCGATTGCGGAGCGGGGCTGGGCGCAGCGACTCACGTCACTGGCGCATTCGCTTTTGCCGCCGTCGGCAAGGCCATCCCGATGTTGTTGGGATCGGTGAGCAAGTAACGTCGGCGGGACGCTCGGTCCGGCGGCGGCGAACGCGCCACCACCCGCGGCGCTGCGCTCGCTTGAATTGCTGATACCTGCGTCACTCGCTTGTCGTAAGGTGAACCCCACACAGCCGAATTGGCACGAGGAATTCGCTTACCGCATGCGTAACAGGCAGCCAGGTTTTTTAATGTTGGTTGTGCTTTTTGCACTCGGCTGGGCTCAGTTGGCGCTGGCGCTGGATCCACAGCGGTCGATCTCCCAGCATGCCATCGAGCTACTGCGGAGCAGTGATGGCCTGCCGCAAAACTCGGTGCAGGCGATTGCGCAGACCGCCGATGGTTACCTCTGGTTTGGCACTCAGGAGGGTCTTGCTCGCTTCGATGGCGTTCACTTCAGCGTGTTCGACAAGCACAACACGCCTGCGCTTCAACACAACTCAATCCAAAGTCTCATCGTCAGCAAAAACGGTGATCTTTGGATTGGCACCTTTGTGGGTGGCGCCACGCGCATGCGGGACGGCGTCTTCAGCACCTTGACGAGTGCAGATGGACTCAGCAGCAATCAAGTGCGAACTTTGGTTGAAGCGCCTGATGGCAGCCTCTGGTTTGGGACCAACAGTGGGCTGGACCACTACGTCGACGGCAAGTTCGAGTCGTTCACCATTGCCAGTGGCATGCGCAACGACCGCATCCTGGCGCTCCGTTTTGATCGTGAAGGCAGCCTTTGGGTAGGCACGGATGGCGCCGGCGTGGCCCGCTATCGCAATGGCAAGTTCGAGTGGTTTGATACCTCGGATGGGCTTGCTGGCAATCAGATTCGTGCCATCTGGCAAAGTCGCTCGGGCGAGATGTGGTTCGGAAGTTACGGCGGCGGCGCGAGTCGCCTGCGCGATGGCGAATGGACCACCTTTACCGAGGCCGACGGACTGGCTGGCGATCACGTCGCCGACATCCTCGAAGACCGTGACAATACGATCTGGTTCGCTACGTCTGCCGGCGTCAGCCGCTGGTCTCGCGGCAAGCTGAGCTCGCTTGATGCAAGCAATGGGCTACCGAACGGCCTCAATGTGGCCCTGTTTGAAGACCGCGAGGGCAGCCTTTGGATAGGCAGCAACGGTGGCGGCGTGGCGCGTCTGCGCGATGCTGCGGTAATCAACTACACCACCGACGAGGGCTTGAGCGGGGGAAATGCGCGGGTGGTCTTGGCAGCCCGCGACGGCAGCATGTGGATTGGCACCGATCAAGGCTTGACTCGAGTCCGCGAAGGAACTACCCGGCAGATAGTTGATGACGGACTGCAGACCCGTATTTTTTCACTCGCTGAAGATTCCGCGGGAGCCCTTTGGGTAGGTACCCAAGGCGGCGGACTGCTCAAGCTCGAGAATGAGAAAGTGGTGCGCCGGATCACCCAAGCCGATGGGCTGTCAAACGATGTGGTGCGCGCGATTCTGCCCACCCGCGACGGCGCGCTTATGGTTGGTACCGATATCGGACTCAATCGAATCGAAGGCGACGGCGACGTTATCAAGATCTGGCGCCGTGCGGATGGGCTCAGCGCCGATCCCGTCACCGCTCTGCTGCAAGCGCGCGACGGCAGTGTGGTGATCGCCACCAACGGCGGCGGCGTCAACCGCTTGATCGATGGCCGGTTCTCTGCCGTCACCTCGCAACAGGGTCTCGCCAGCAATGTCGTATTTGCCCTCTACGAGAGTGCAGATGGAGCGATCTGGGCGGGCACGGACGGCGGCGGCATATGCCGGATTGAAGGCAGCAAGGTGGCCTGTGTCGGCAGCGCACAGGGTCTGTACGACGACCTCGTCGTACAGATACTCGATGACCAAGATGGCCGGTTGTGGATGGCCAGTAATCGGGGAGTGTTCAATGTCCCGTTGCTTGAATTGCAGGCGGCGGCAAACGACCACACGCATCAGGTCACGTCCACTCATTTTGGCCTGCGCGAGGGCATGGCCAGCCCCGAATGTCACGGCGGTTCGCAACCTGCCGGTGCGCTCAGCAAGGACGGCCGATTGTGGTTTCCGACCCTGGCGGGCGTCGCCGTGTTTGACCCTGCCAACGCGCGCACCAATCCACTGCCACCGCCGGTGCTTATCGAAAATGTGGTCGTCGACGGCACGCGCATTTCAATTTCAGAGGCGAGTGTTTTTGCGCCCGCGCATGAGCAACTGGAGGTTCATTACACCGCTCTGAGCTTCATCAACACCCCCGCAATGATGTTCAAGTACCGGCTGGAAGGCTTCAATTCCGAATGGGTCGATGCGGGCACACGGCGCGTGGCCTATTTCACCAATCTCGGCCCGGGCGATTACGTGTTTCGGGTGATCGCCAGCAATAGCGATGGCGTTTGGAATAACGAAGGTGCCGAACTTGCATTCACCCGCACGCCGCAGTGGATTGAAACCCTGTGGTTCAAACTGGCGGTGGCGCTTGGCAGCATGGCGGCGATCGCACTGGTGTTTCGCTTGCTATCGCAACAGCAGCGGCGGCGACAGGCGCAATTGGAGCGTCTGGTTGAGGATCGCACCCGCGCGCTCGAACACTCGAATGCCGAGTTGGTCAGGCTGTCGATGACCGATCCGCTGACCGGAGCCTGGAATCGACGGGGTGCCAGCGAAGCACTGGAGTTGGAGTGGCAGACGGCCATCGAAGCCGGCAAGGCGATTTCCGGTTTGATGATCGATCTGGATTCGTTCAAGGCCTACAACGATCACTACGGTCACGCGGCGGGGGACGAGTGCCTAAAGGCCGTGGTCGGCATCCTGGTGGAGGCCATGCGCGATCCAAGGCACTTCGTTGCCCGCTTGGGCGGCGAAGAGTTTCTGGTCCTGCTGGCGGACACGGAATTGACGCAAGCGCTCGACATTGCTGAGGATCTGCGTACCGGCGTCGAGGCCGCCGCCTTGAGCCACGACTATGCGGCGGCTGGCAAGGTCGTCACCATTTCAATCGGTGTGGCCTGCATGCTGCCTTGCACCGGCGAATTTTCCAGCGAATTGCTGGCGGCCGCCGATCACGCGCTATACCGTGCCAAAAATGCCGGCCGAAATCGGATCTTTCCGCAGCAGGTCGACTGATGGAGCGGTGGTTGCCGCTGGTCCAGCCCCTACTCCACGCGTGAACGCGAATCTGCCGCGGCGACTGCAAAACCAGACAAATGCGTGTCAGTCAGGCATTCGCGCGCGAATCAGTTCCGCTTCTTCCCAGTTATCGAGGAGCAGGTCAACGAGGTTGGGGTCAAACTTGGTACCGCGCTGCTCAAGAATGAACTCGCGTACTTTCTCAGTGGGCCAAGGGGTTTTGTAGCAGCGACGACTGCCGAGTGCGTCATATACATCAGCGATCATGGTGATCCGGCCGGACAAGGGAATGTCCTCACCAGCCAAACCCTTTGGGTAGCCGCTGCCGTCCCAGTTCTCATGATGGCTAAGCGCGATTTCGGCCGCCAACCGCAGTAATGGACGCTTGGCGTCACTGAGCATCCGATGGCCAATTTCCGCGTGGGTGCGCATGATCACCGACTCATCCGGCGTGTGCTTACCCGGTTTGTTGAGGATGGCGTCTGGCACGCCGATCTTGCCTATGTCATGCAACGGTGCCGCAAAACGATAGTTCTCGGATTCGGCTCGGCTCAAGCCTGAGCCGCGGGCCAACAGTTCGGCCACCTCGCCAACACGTTTGACGTGACTGGCGGTTTCCTGCGAACGCGACTCGGCGGCACCCGCCAACAGGCAGATGGTCTCCATCTGCGCGTCAGCCAACTCCTGATTGAGATGCAGGTTTTCAAATGCGATCGAGACATTGGTGCAGAACACCTCGACCAGACGGAAATCGAGCTCAGACAAGTCCCACGCTTCGCCCACGTAAAGCAGGCTCTCCGAGTGGTGGCTGTCGATGAAGTGCAGCACGTAGTGATCCGCACGAAACACGTGCTGCTTGCCATCGAAGGCCAATTGCAGTGATTCGGCGACCGGCGTCGGCAAATCCTGATCCGCGTAGTGATCGACGTAGCGCTCATAATCGCCGGTGGCGGCGGCGACGACAAAGTGTTCCGGCGTGGCGTTATGCGGCTGGTTGATCTTGCAATACAGCGCGCCACCGCGCATATCGAGCAGGGCGGTCAATTGCGAGAGCACGGCGCAGGCAAACTCGTGCGGCTTCTGTTGCGTGAACACGTTGGCTGAGGCTTGCACAACGCGCTCCAAGCCGCGTTTGTTGGCCTCAATGATCTGCAAGTCGCGCCAGCCGCGAAGCGCGGCGTACATGGTCGTCGACAGCTTCTGCGCGGTGAGCTCGGTCTTCTCTTTGTAGTCGTTGATGTCGTAGTTGGAGATGACCTCCTGCTCCGGTGCCTGACCTGGCTGGCCGGTACGCAAAACAATGCGCAGATTGCGATTGTTCAACACCTGTCGCACCTCGCGCACCAGTTCGAGTCCGGCGCGTTCGTGCTCCATGACCACATCCAGCAGCATCACCGCGATGTCGTCGTGCGCCATCAGATGCGCTTTGGCCTGGTCGGCTGAGTAGGCAGACAGGAATGTGAGTGGCCGCTTCTCGAAGCGAAATCCGCCTAAAACGAGCCGGGTGACCTCATGGATCTCCGGCTCGTCATCGACGATAAGCACCTTCCAGCCGTCCAGTTTTACAGGCGATTCTGGGGCAAACAGCATCTGGCTAACCCTGCGACGATATGACCTGAGTTTACACAGCTTGGGTGCGGTTCAGGCGGCACTCGGTCAGTTTGGCGTTGGTTGTCTGCAGTCGGTCACATAACCGCCTGCCGATGGCGACGACGAGAGTGATTCAGGCTTCAGTGATATCCAGCTGATCGAGCCCGGACTTTTCATGAAAAGTCCGGGCTGGCCCCGTTGGGCTAGCTGCGATCTTCGAACAGCTCGCGACCGATCAACATGCGACGGATTTCATTGGTGCCCGCGCCGATGGCATACAGTTTGGCATCGCGCAACAAGCGCCCCGTGGCGTATTCATTGATGTAGCCGTTGCCGCCCAGCGTTTGGATGGCTTCCAAGGCAACCTGCACCGCCGACTCGGAGGCATGCAACAAGCAGCTGGCGGTGTCGATACGTGACTTGTGGCCGCGGTCGTAGTCCATCGCCACCATGTAAGCGTAGGCCCGCGAGGATTGCAGCGCGGTGTACATGTCAGCCAGCTTGGCTTGCATGATGCCGAAGGTACCGATGGGCACATCGAATTGGCGGCGATCACGGGAATAGGGCAGGGCGATGTCGAGCGCGGCCTGCATCAGTCCCAAAGGCCCACCGGTCAGCACCAAGCGTTCGGTGTTGAGGCCAGACATCAGCACGCGCACGCCTTGGTCAACCTCGCCCAGCACGTTCTCGGCCGGAATTTCGCAGTTCGCGAACACCAGTTCACAGGTGTTGGAACCGCGCATGCCCAACTTGTCCAGCTTCTGTGCGGTCGAAAAACCGGGCATGCCGCGCTCGACGATGAAGGCAGTCATGCAGCGGCTGCCCGTGCCCTTGGGCTGGGTGCGCATGTAAACCACCAGCACATCGGCCTCTGGCCCGTTGGTGATCCACAGCTTGTTGCCGTTGGCGACCCACACGCCATCGCGCAACTCAGCACGGCAGCTCATGGAGCCGACCACGTCGGACCCCGCGCCCGGCTCGCTCATGGCCAGCGCACCTTTCCATTCACCGCTGCACAGTTTTGGCAGGTACTTGCGGCGTTGGCTGTCATTGGCGTTGGAGTAAAGATTCTGCACGCACAGATTGCTGTGCGCGCCATAGCTCAATCCCACCGACCCCGAAGCTCGTGAGATTTCTTCCATTGCAAGCAAGTGCGCAAGATAGCCAAGCTCGGAGCCACCGAGTTCAGCCGGCAGGGTGATCCCGAGCAAGCCCATCTCGCCCAACTTGGGCCACAGATCCTGCGGGAATGCGTTGTCGTGATCGATTTGCGCCGCCCGCGGCGCAATTTCCTCATCGGCGAAGCGACGAATCGCCTCGCGTAAGGCGTCGAGGTCTTCACCCAGCGGAAAAGCGCGCATGCGGTCAACGTCCTTGCAGTGATCGGATCAACGGGTGGAGGCGCTTTAACTCCCTCCCCGATGTTCGGGGGCGATGCCCTGCGGTTTGCAGGCCATAGGCCTGCGCAGGGCTGAGCGCGCAACGCGCCGGACGGGCTGGGGAGGGGTTAGCAAGCACACCGCTCTTTCTGACGATCATGGCGGGTAAGTCTTCCATTAGCGGGAGTGCCTAACCGCCATCATCGTTAGTGCCCGCGCACCCGGCCCAGGAAACGCGGTCCGGCATTCGCCATGTGCGGCAGCTTGATTTTGCCGATGGTCGCAATGCGCTCTTCGGCCATGCGGTCGGCGGCGCGGAAGGTGGGGATGTTGTCACGCTTGGCAATGTGGAAGATCTTGCCGAGGTTGTAGTAGATCGTCCGCATCATCCGCATCGCACGCTCGCGGTTGTAGCCATCAAACTCGATCGACACGTTCATCAAGCCACCGGCGTTTACCGCGTAATCCGGCGCGTACAGGATGCCGCGCTTCTCGACTTCGGCGCCGATCTCGTCGTTGGCCAGCTGATTGTTGGCCGCGCCGCAGATGATTTTTGCTTTCAAGCGCGGCAAGGTGTTTTCATTGACGGTGCCGCCCAACGCGCAGGGGCTGTACACATCGACGTCGCAGTCGTAGATATCGTCAAGGCCCACCGCTTCGCAGCCATATTCGTCGACACAGCGCTGCACCGAGTCCTTGTTGATATCGGTGACAAACACCTTCGCGCCCGCTTCGCGCAGCAGCTTGACGTACTCGAACCCGACGTGGCCAACGCCTTGCACGGCATAGCTGTAGCGGCCGACATCCTCATTGCCATAGGTGACGTTCAGCGCGGCCAGCAAGCCTTGCAAGGTGCCGTAGGCAGTGAAAGGGGATGGATCGCCTGAGCCGCCATGCACCTGATGCACACCGGTGACGAACTCGGTCTCTTTAAGTACATATTCCATGTCGTTGACATCAATGCCGACGTCCTCGGCGGTGATGTAGCGCCCACCCAGCGAGTTGATGAAGCGGCCGAAGGCGCGAAATAGCGCTTCCGACTTGTCCTTGTGCGGGTCGCCGATGATGACCGCCTTGCCGCCACCCAAGTTCAAACCCGCTACCGCAGCCTTGAAAGTCATGCCACGTGACAGGCGCAGCACATCATTGAGTGCTTCCTGTTCGGTCGCGTAAGGCCACATGCGCGTGCCACCCAGCGCCGGACCTAGCACCGTATTGTGGATAGCGATAATCGCGCGCAGTCCGGCGTCCTTGTTGTGGCAGAACACGACTTGTTCGTGACCGGTGTGGCTAAGGGTTTCAAAGAGCATGTCGAACTCCGGGATTCGGGCTAAGTAGGTCGGGATCGCGCAATCGGAATCTCATAGACAACTTGAAGATTGACCGATAACGAATTGAAATATATAAAATTGGCAGCGCGCTTGGTTGCAGCACCCAGCCGCATCGCGCACCAGTTTAAAGCAATCGCTCTAGACGTAGCATCGGAATGGCGCGTTGTTCAGGCAAGCCCGAGCGCCCGACGGCGGAACAATTGAGTATCGCCGGCTGGATTCAAGTCGGTGCAAGATGCGTATTCGGCGGTGCTAGGCTGCGGACATCAATCGAGCTGACCCCCAAAGGCATGTATGCGTTTGCACCCAGTCGCTAGTGCCCTGCTAGTTGCCAGTCTGTTTTGCCTTTCAGCCGCTGCCCCGGTCCGTGCCGACGTGCGCGATGAAGTGATAACGGCCTTTCGCAAGGCGATGGCTGAGGACAGCTACCGCATGAGCCTTGAAGTCGCCAACAAGCGTGGCCCGGTGCTTGCGCAGATCGATGTGCAACTGCCCAATCGCTTCCATCTCAGTTCGAACGAAGTCGAGTTCATCAGTATCGGCAACGTTGCGTACATCCATGCGGGCGGGCGCTGGACTCAGGTTCCGGTGGATATGTCCAGCCAGCTGCAGGGATTTCGGATCACGGACTTGGAGCCAGTGGCAGGCGCATTGGCCGATGTTGAGGCACGCCCTGACGAAGACGTGAAAGGCTGCAAGTCGCGGGTTTATCGGTATCTGACGACGTCAACGATCGCCGGCCGCAGCAGCCAAGACCAGGCTGAACTCGCGGTTTGCCAAATCAGTGGTTTGCCGGTGCGCCTTCGAAGCTCGCCAATCAAGAAGGGCGAGGCGGTGACCATCCATTACGATTACGACGCCAACGTCGATATTCGGGTGCCGCAATGAATCCGCCGCGATCAACTCCCCGTAATGAGCCGGATGGATATGAAGTCTGATCTCGGTTCGGCAGCGCGGGCTGCGTTCGTGCACATGGCGGCTGCTTCGGCGACAGCTCCGATTTCATTTTTTGGTGCGGATGGATGATCGCGTCTCTGGGCCGGCAAGCATCTGCCGTTGATTCAGACCCGGCAGCCGACCTTGTCGGTTTGATGGAGCAAGTGGTTGCGCGTAACCAGGCAGCGCTTGGCACGCTCTACGATCTCACCGTCAACCGCGCTTTCGCGGTGGCCATGCGGGTGCTGGGCAATAATGCAGACGCGGAGGAAGCGGTATGCGCGGCCTACCAACAACTGTGGGAGCAGGCCAATCACTACAGTGTTGCGCGCGGCAGCGTGATGGGCTGGCTGTCGACGATGGTGTGGACACGCTCGGTTGATTTGGCACGCCGGCGGCGTGCACACGTGTCTATCGACGATCTGCATCCGATCCACTCTGCCTCTGCGTATGCGCAGTGTGAAGACGATGCGGCATCCTTGCTCGATGCGTTCGCCACTGGTTCCGCCGTCCGCCGCGCGCTCAGTCAACTCAAACCAGTGACGCAGCGCCTGCTGAAATTGGCTTTCGTCGGCGGTCTCAGTCATCCGGAAATTGCACAACAGACCAAGCTGCCCTTGGGAACCGTGAAGTCCCACATCCGAAGAGGCTTGGTCGAATTGCGCCGCATGCTGCAATCTCTGGAGTTTCGCGATGGCTGAGCGCCGACCAGTAAGGGTCGGAGCTGGCGACGCATTGGCGGCGTTGCTTGCCCGCGACATCGCACCGATGGCACCGGCTTTGCCGCAGCAGGCGCGCATGCGTTCGCGAATTCTTGACGCTTGCACGCCGCCGATGATGGTCTCCAGAGCCGATGAAGGACATTGGCAGCCGCTGCTTCCCGGTGTTTTGGTGCGCTGCCTGAACATCAATGAAAAAGAAGGAACGCAACTGACGTTGTGGCGGATGTCCGCCGGCGCACGCATTCCCGCGCACCGACATACCTTGGCCGAGGAATGCTTGGTAGTGGAGGGACTGATTACCCACGCCGGCATCGAGTACAGCGCCGGCGACTTCCTGTTGTCTGCGGCTGGGTCGGCTCACGACGTGTTCGAATCACCCGCCGGTGCTGTCCTGATGATTCGCGGTGAGCTGGTGCCCAAGCGCATCGCGTTGGCCGCGAAGGCAACGGAAACTCCATAGCGGTCTCCGACATCAAGCGGGCATGACCGTATTGATGGAGGTATTGATGCAGGCGTTGTTTTCAGACCTGCGCACGCGACCGCTTTTGAAAGCGGCCGACCTAAGTCCGACAGGCGGCTAGTGTTGGAGGGCCGATGCCGCCGTGTCGGGCTTCGGCTGATCAGCAAAACCAGCATCGTTCAATGATTCCGCCGCTTTCGCACAACGGCGGCTGACAGCCTTTAACTCGGCGAGCTCCGGCGGAGTCAGCATGGTGGCCACCGCACGGGCATGGGCTCTACAGGCTGCCTTCGGTTTGCCAGCGCCTTCGGCAGAGGCGGCAAGCAAGATGAGGCTGCCGACGTCACTGCGCAGGCTGGCGTTCTCGCGTGCAAGTTGGTAGGCACGATCCGTCTCGCCAATCTCAGCGAAAAACTCGGAAGCGTGTTGGGCGTATGCGGCGGGCAAACGTGAGAGCAGATCGGAATATCCGACTTTTGCCTGCTCGATCAGGGAGTCCGCAAGCTCTGTGTTTCCAGCTTGACGCTCCAAGGCAGAAAGCGCGGCCACAAACTCAGGGTTGCCAGTCTGTGCGATCACTTTCTGGTAGCGCTCACGCGCGGCTGGCAGTTCGCCCAACAAGGTCTCGCACTCGGCGAGGTGTTCTTCGGCCAAGTAATAGCCGGGCAAGCGCTCGATGGCAGCAGTGAAAAAGCGGCGGGCATCATCGATCCGCCCATAGCGCAAGTAAGCAATGCCCATTTGCGTATGTAGCCATGCCAGCGGCACCGGACTGACGTCGCGATACAGCGTTTGCGCCGCCAGAAAGTGGCTTTCGGCGCCGGCCAAGTCGCCCTGCAGCAGGCGCAGGTCCGCGCGATGCGCCAAACCGTAAAAGTCTGCAACCGGCAAGTTTGAGGTGGCAAAATCCTGCGCCAGCGCCGCGTAGTCGCCGCGGGCCACCAGGATGTCCTTGCCCAAATCGCGCCACTCTTCCTCCGCCGCACCGGCTGTGCGCGCCTTTTGCAACCAAGCGTCAGCCTCGTCAAAACGATGCAGGCCCGACAAGGTGATGGCGTACAAAACCATGCCGCTTGGGGTCAGGAAGTTGGCGTCGGCGCGACTGGCGAGCAATTCAATAGCGCGGTCGGAATCGCTCAACCGGCCAAGCAACTTGTAGCGGTGGTAAAGCAAGCCAGCGAGCCGTTCGCTGCGATCAACCAAGCCGGCTGCGACATTGGCTTCGAGCGAAACAATTTGTGCATCCACGTTTCCGAGGTAAATGTCGGCGGATGTCGTTCGGTAATAGCGTGTAGAAATTGGCCAAATATCTTTGATATCCGGCGCGACAAATTCAGTCGGCGATTCGCCGGAGGCTGTCGCCGCCGGTTCGCGCTGGATGTCGGAATCTGGGCTGACGGCGCAGCCCGCAAGCAGGGCCGTCAGCAACAGAACGGGGCGCACGTCACGCATGCATTCAGGAAGTGATAACCGCATACCTAAGCGTCCGCCCCAGCCAATCAACGCGGCCGCCCGATGAACGGGAAATCGGCGCGGGTCGTGCTGTCGTCTGGAACATTGTCGGAAACACCAGGACCGACCAAGGCGGCAAACGAAACATCAATGACGTCGGCTTGCAGGGTACGGCCGCCGCACGCGGTGGTGAGACCCAATTCCACGGCGAGGTACTGACCACAGGAAGGGATGCGGGTGTCGATGATCATCCGATCATCCAGCAAAACGCCTGCGAGTACCGGGATGGATAGGCCGCTGACGCCGTTGCCCATAATGCCGTCGAGACCATCAAGGCCTGCCATGGAGAACTCGAATTCCGCGCGGAACGTGGTTGCCCACGTGGCGGGATCGGTGGCCCGGTTATAGGCGTCCTTGAGTGCGGGATTGTTGCGCACCGAGCCCATCAACGCGGTGTTGATGGCGGGACGACCTTCGCGGTCGATTCGCCCGTTCTCAAAGAACGTACAAGGCAAGCCCTCCAAATTGGTCAAGCGCGTCAAGTTGATGGTGGGCGAGCCAAATCCTGCCCGCGTGGCTTGCACCGCCATGGTGGCTGCGTTGCAGCTGGTGAAGGTGAAGTTCAAGGTTCCAAAGGCTGGCTGGGTGAAGCTCGGTCCCATCACCACGGCGGGTGGAAAGTTACCGCCAGCCGCTGTGACCACAGGGATCGCTGCGGTCCTATTGTTGATGGGGCCGATGCCGTATACCGCGATTTGTGTGCCAGTGGGATCGAAAACGTTCCAATACGCCACCAAGCTGCGCGGCGAACCCGCACCCAACGCGCCGGCGGCCAATGACTGCAACAAAACGCCATGGCCCTGATTGGCGATGTCGTACCACATGCCGGAATGACCCGCCGAGATGCCGCCGCCATCGAGACGATCATTCGCCGCCCACACCTTCAGGACGGGATTCGCGCCGTTGTTGGTCAGCCGATTGTTCTTGATTCCCATCACGATGGACAGCGTGTTGAACGTACCAAATCCATTGACGCCAGGATTGCGAAAGCCTGGTGCTTGGCCCAAGCGAACGGCGTTAAAGCGGTCTACGTCAAAAAAGAACGGATCGTCCGTCAGCCCGGCAAACACGCGGAAATCGCCATTGACCACGGTTTGCTCGACGCGGCCAGAGGCTGTGAGCCCCGGCACGAGCTCGTTACAGGCGAAAGTCGCGCCAGCGCTGCTGAAACGGCAACTGATTTCTTTGGCGCTGTTGCTCGCCGCGCCGTTGTCGATAAAGAGGCGGTAATTGACCGCATCGGAAAAGCGTGCTCCGGCCGATGCGTCCGGAAACACCGTGGTGACGATGATTGTTTCGGTCGGATCGTTGGGATTGATGAACAGGTAGATGTCGTTCAAATCGGCGGCCGGATCGCCGGAGGCAAGCGGACCGTCGCGATGGTCAGCGGCGTTGGCGGCAGGAACAAGCGCGGTCGCCAGCAGGACGCCAGCGGCAAGTGCGGAAAGTTTCAACATGGAGCTTTCTCCTCTCTCTGGGGTGCGGATGGGGGGGCCACTCAGCTGACCACTTGTCGCGCCCGTTTTGCCAGCACCCCTGCGTGGCCTCGACGAGTGCGACGATATTACGCCAGTCAAAATCTGTGTCTATTACGTAAACGTGACGCACATCGGATGCAGGCCATCGAAAGCTGGCGTATGCAGTGCCAACAATCGACCGCGATAGAATTCAGAGCTGAGCCAGACCTGCAACGGAGCCAAAGATGACGTCGACCGAGCGTAATACCGAGACAGACGCCGCATCGCTACCTGCAAAAGAGGGCTCGCCGTTACGTTTTGTCACTGCTGCCAGTCTGTTCGATGGCCATGATGCGGCGATCAACATCATGCGCCGATTGATCCAGGCGCAAGGCGTTGAAGTGGTGCATCTGGGCCACAACCGCAGCGTCGAAGACGTGGTACGCGCCGCGCTGCAAGAGAACGCTGACGCCATTGCGCTATCCAGCTATCAAGGCGGCCACGTCGAGTACTTCAAGTACATGGTCGACATGCTGCGCGACCGTGGCGCTGCGCATATCAAGGTGTTTGGTGGCGGCGGCGGCACCATTACGCCGGAGGAAATTCGCGAACTGCAAGACTATGGTGTCGAGCGCATTTATCACCCCAATGACGGCATGCATATGGGGTTGGTGGCGATGATTGAGGATGTGGTTCGACGCGCTGCCAAGGCCCGCGCCGATGTCGGGCGGGTCTCGACCCGCCTCCCGGATGGCATTGATGCGACCGCCGGGGTGCGATCAATTGATGGCGAGTCGCGATTGCAGGGAGCCGAGTCGCGAGGATCTTTCGGCGGGTCTAGACCCGCCCTCCATGAAGAAATGGCTATCGGACGCGCACTTTCGGCGATTGAGGATGGCGCTTTCTCTGAAGCCGAACTTGCGCTCCTGCGCAAGGGATGGGCGAACCCGCATGTGGTGGATAGCCGAGCCATGAGTCCTGAGTCCGGGCTACCGGCAACGCCGGTCATAGGAATCACTGGCACCGGCGGTGCCGGCAAGTCCAGCGTCACCGACGAGTTGCTGATCCGTTTTCTCGCGTCTTTTCCGCAGATGCACATCGCCGTTATTTCGGTGGATCCAACCCGTCGCCGCACCGGCGGCGCGCTGTTGGGTGATCGCATCCGTATGAATGCGCTGCGCAGTCCGCGCGTATTCATGCGTTCGATGGCGACGCGCCGTCAGCACATGGCCACCAACGTGGTGCTGCGCGATTGCATCGCCTATCTGAAGAGCTTGGCGTTTGATCTGGTTATCGTTGAGACCGCAGGCATCGGTCAAAGCGATTCCGAAATTGTCGACTTGGTCGACTTTCCGATGTACGTGATGACCAGCGACTTTGGCGCCCCCAGTCAGCTGGAAAAGATCGATATGCTCGACTTCGGCGAGCTGATCGTACTGAACAAGTTTGACAAGCGCGGCGCCGAAGACGCATTGCGTGATGTGCGCAAACAATGGAAGCGCAACCGGGTTGCCTTCGGAATCAAAGACGAAGACGTTCCTGCCTATCCCACCATTGCCAGCCAATTCAACGATCCCGGCATCAGCTGGATGTTCGTCAACTTGTGTCGGTTGTTGCGTGCGAAGCTGAGTGCCAGCCATGCACTTGTGGGAGTGGCGGAAACTGCGATGCAGCCCTCTCACGATGCCAAAATCGCGGCTTCCGCCGCTCCCACAGGGGTGTCTGGCGCGCGCTGCGATTTCCTGCCAATACTCGATACGACTCTAAAAGAACCGCGCGCCACCGTGCTGATTCCCGGCCAGCGAGTGAGGTACTTGGCGGAGATTGCCGAACAAGGCAGGGCGATCAATCGCCGTATCGAATCACAAAGCGAATTGGCGGATCGGGCGCAAAGTTATTGGCAATCGCTGCGTGATCTTGAAGATGCAGCGCTTCCGAAGTCGCTTGAGCTTTACCCGCCAGAGGCGCTGCTTGCACCTCCCGTCGTGCGGAGCTTGCCGCATGCTGAAATCGACACCGCGCAAGCTTTGTACCCTCACTCCAGCGCCTCTGCCGAGGGGCGATGGGCTAAAGCGGAATCGCCCATCGCCAGCGAGCGCAGAGTCGGTCAACCCGACCGTCGTGCCATCACGTTCCAGTGGGAGCGTCGCCTCGAAGCGCAGGAACGCGCTGCCGAGCCGGCCGAGTCAACTGAAGCTGCTGGACCCCCAGCACTCCCAGCACCCGTCGCTGATCGCACCCTGATCGTCTTGCGCCAGCGCTACAACGACGCTGTGCAGTCGCTGTCGGCGGAAAACCTCAAGCTGCTGCGTGATTGGCCGACCCGGCTGAAGTCGATCACCGATGAGGTGACCGAATATCAGGTCCGCGACAAGGTTATCCGCGTCGAAAACTACTCAGAATCGCTATCGCGCCAGCAGATTCCCAAGATCGCCGCGCCCACCTATCGCAGTTGGGGTGAATTGCTGACGTTCTTGGGCAAGGAAAATCTGCCAGGCAGCTATCCGTACACCGGCGGTGTCTATCCGTATCGGCGCAGCGGTGAAGACCCGATCCGCATGTTTGCGGGCGAAGGCACACCAGAGCGCACCAATCGGCGCTTCCATTACTTGAGTGTCGGCCTGCCAGCCGCGCGGCTCTCCACCGCGTTTGATAGCGTGACTTTGTATGGCGAAGATCCCGCTCCACGGCCGGACATCTTCGGCAAGATCGGCAATTCCGGGGTTAATGTGCCGACGCTGGACGACATGAAGAAGCTCTATTCGGGCTTCGACCTGTGTGCGCCGACGACTTCGGTATCGATGACGATCAATGGCCCGGCGCCGATGATCTTGGCGATGTTCATGAACACCGCGATCGATCAGCAGGTTGAGAAATACCTGCGCGCAGATGCGCTGCGTTGGGAAGCCGCTCAGGCCAGGATCAGCGCTTTTTTTGTCGGCAAGCAGCGCCCTCTCTACAACGGCGAGTTGCCGGCGACCAATGACGGCCTTGGCTTGGCGTTGTTGGGCATCAGTGGGGCGCAGTTGCTCGACGACGACACGTATCAGCGGATCAAGGCGCACACCTTCGCCAACGTGCGCGGCACGGTGCAGGCCGACATCCTGAAAGAAGATCAGGCGCAGAACACCTGCATCTTCAGCACCGAATTTGCGCTGCGCATGATGGGTGACATTCAGCAGTATTTTGTTGACCAGAAGGTACGCAATTTCTACTCGGTCAGCATTTCCGGGTATCACATTGCCGAGGCGGGCGCCAACCCGATCAGCCAACTCGCTTTCACCTTGAGCAATGGCTTCACCATCGTCGAGTACTACTTGGCGCGCGGCATGCGGATTGATGACTTCGCGCCGAACTTGAGTTTCTTTTTCAGCAACGGCATGGACCCGGAGTACACCGCCATCGGCCGGGTGGCGCGGCGCATCTGGGCGCGGGCGATGCGTGAGCGTTACGGTGCGGATGCACGCAGCCAGATGATGAAGTACCACATCCAGACCTCAGGCCGTTCGCTGCACGCGCAGGAGATCCAGTTCAACGACATCCGCACCACGCTGCAAGCGCTGTACGCCTTGTTCGACAACTGCAACAGCCTGCACACCAATGCTTATGACGAAGCCATCACCACGCCGACTGAAGAGTCGGTGCGGCGCGCAGTCGCTATCCAGATGATCATCACCAAGGAACTGGGTCTGAACTTCTGCGAAAACCCGTGGCAGGGAAGTTTCATCGTCGACAAGCTGACCGACATCGTCGAGGAGGCGGTGTACAAAGAGTTCGAAGCGATCAGCGAGCGCGGCGGCGTGCTCGGCGCGATGGACACCATGTACCAGCGCGGCAAAATCCAGGATGAGTCGATGGTTTACGAGCACAAGAAGCACGACGGCTCACTGCCACTGATCGGTGTCAACACCTTCCTGCCGAAAGAGCACGCGGGCGACATCGTCACTGAGATCGAATTGATCCGCAGCACCGAAGCTGAAAAAATGCAGCAAATCACCAACGTCGCCACCTATCAGAGCAATCGTAATGCACTGGCAGGCGATGGTCTGGTTCCGTTGCAAACGGCCGCACGCGAGCGAAGAAACGTATTTGCCGCATTGATGGACGCGGTCACCACCCACTCGCTGGGGCAGATCAGCCACGCGCTTTACGAAGTGGGTGGCGAGTACCGGCGGAACATGTAGGTCGATGACGCGGCTTGTCGAGCAAGTGCGGGAGACCTTCGCCACGCTTTCAGTCTGTGCAACACCGCCTGCTCTGATTGGCGGGCTTGCGCTTGCCGCCCATCAAGTGGTTCGTGCAACGCGAGATGTCGATTTATTGGCCGATGCAGCTGACGCGGAGCTTATTGATGGCTTGTTGCTGGCTATCGGCTACCAATGTGTCCATCGCAGTGCGGATGTCGCCAACTATGTCCGTGCTGATGAAGGTTTGGACGTGCTGTTCGCGCATCGCCCGGCGGCGTTACGGCTGCTACGAAGTGCCAGCGAACGAAGCACGGCGATGGGTACACTCAGAGTAGTCAGTGCTGAGGGTCTGATCGGCTTCAAGCTGCAGGCGATGACCAACGATCCCACGCGCCGCCAAGATGTTGAAGACATTCGAGCCTTGCTGCGGACGCAGCGGGGCCAATTGGACATGCCGGAAGTAAGTGCGTATTTCGAACTGTTTGACCGCCGCGACTTGCTGGACGAATTACTGACGGAGATTGCCGATGATGCGCGAAGACCTGATGCCTGACGCTGCGCCGCTTGCGAGTTCTGGCGGCAAACAGTTTCAGCCGAAAAGCCGTGGCGACTTTTCGGATCTGTTTGAGTTGATGGAAGTGATCGAAGCCTTGTGTCCAGTCTGGCCCCGGCGGCCCATTCGCACCGGTAGCGATTTCCGGATGTAGTCACGGTGTTGCGCGCCCTTTCAATGCTTGCTTACGGGCTTCCCGCCGCGCGAACGCACAGGCGTCACCTCAACACTAAGTGCAAAACTGCGCTGCTCATTTGCGCTCATTGCGCCAACGTTGACGACCTTGCGTGCAATCTCGTCGCCGCGTTCATTGCGCACCGTCACCACCACGTTGTACTCCCACGCCGGTGCATTGGATGGGTGGCGAATGCTGGCATCCACGCGAAGTGGTACCAGGATCTCCGGGACTTGCCCTGCTTCGATGGGATCAAAGCGCAGATGGTGCCGACAGGCGGGACAGACGCGCGCGCTGTTTAAAATGCTCTCTTTGCAGTGCGGGCACTCGCGGGTTGATCCGGGAGTGCCGGGGCGCAAATTGCTCATGCGCCGCCGCTGAAGTCTGCCTTACTGCCAGCGGCGGACGACTTACCCGACTTCGCAGACGCACTCTCATCCCAACCAAACACCGCTTGGCCGCGCATGCGGGCTCCGGCGGCAACGGTCAGCGAGCCGGCTTTGACGTCGCCAACAATGGCACCACCCTGCTGCAAATCGACGCGAGTGGCACCTTCGATGTTGCCCTCCAGCTCGCCCGCCACGATGACTTTGTCGGCACGCACGCTACCGGTCACTTTGGCACCCGACTCGATCATCAAGTCACCTTGCACGTTGACATCGCCCTTGAACACGCCGGCGATACGCACGCTACCGTTGCCCTCGATCTTGCCTTCGATCGAGATATCCGAGGCAATCAGCGATTCTTTACGCGCGCCGCTATTCTCGGTCGCTCTTGGCTGTGCATACGACGTGGTTTCTACTTTGGGTGCGACATCTTGCCGTGACGAATCGCGAACATCGGTCGCAGTGGGTGCAATGTTGGCGGCAGTGGTGGTGCCAATGTGATTGGAAGCAAGAGGATTGGAAGCAACGGGATTGGAAGCAACGGGACTGGCAGCAGCGGGTTTGGGTGAATTGTCTTTCCAAAGCGACATGGCGGTGAGCTCTGAGGACGGGGGACCCTGAGGCTACTCCCTCTCAATTACGTGCGCTATCCCGGCCTGACGCGTCGCAAAAAGCGGCGCTTCATCAGCCACTGCAGGATGTTCAATCCAAAGAATACGAAGCCCGGCATGCCGAGCCATACGCCGCTCTCAGGCGTGGCTGGAATCAGCGCCGCCAGCGCAAACGAAAGCAGGGAGAACACGACCACCGCCGCCCAGGTTTGTCGTTTGTGAACCGCATAGGCCAACTCGTCTGCGCTGAAACCTTGATCCCGGGCCGTCTTGGCGGCGTGCGAGAACAGCAGGTACATGACCAGTGCCATCACCCCAAACCCGGTCGCGAAGGTCTGAAACAGGATGGGCACTTCAGTCCACGATTCGATCACAAATCGAGTCGGCAGATAGCCCGCGCTGAGCAATGAAAACAACGATGCGAAGACCATTTTCAACGGATACACGAAGATCAAAAGCACAAACACCAAGGCGATGCTCAAGCGTTCGCTGCGCACATCCTCTAATCCAAAGCGACGGCTCCAGTCAGCGTGGCTGACCCAAAACTGCATCACCAACGCAAAGCTCGCAGCGTAGGCGGGCACCTGCTTCAAGGCGTCGATGAGCTGCGCAATGCTGCTGGGAATATGGTCACCGGAGATCACCAGCAAGGTCACCGCAAACGCAAACGCGGCGTCAACGAAGGCTTCTAGCCGAGTCACTTTGTCGCCGCGCTGCGGCAAACCAGACGATGTCACAAGTAGCATTGTTGATATCTCAGTGATTTCAGAAATCGGCGGAGAATGTCAGCGATCCGGCAACGCCAGCGCTGACAGCCATCCTTCGCAGTGGTCACAACGCAGCTGACTCGCCGTCCATCCCGGATGCCGCAGCGTGCACAAGTGCTCCAGAGTTTGGCGCAGTACGTGTCTTGGGCGCGCGATCCTGTGCACGGCGCTAGACCCAAGGCGCGTTACTTTCCTTCATCAAATTCGCTCAACCCAATTCGCTTGATCAAACAGGAGAGCACCATGGCAATCCGCAAAACCCGGCAGATATTTGCTGAACCCATGGCCGGCACCCCCGGCTTGGCCGACAAATTGTTGGACCTGATCGGCAATATTCCGCTGTCGCGCGAATCAGCCAGCGACGAACCCAAAGCCCGTGCCCGCAGCGTCGCTCGAATGGCTGCCGTCAAGTCAGCTTCGACCGCCGGTGCGCTGGCCTTGCCGCCAGGACCGCTGGGCTGGCTGACCATTGCACCGGAGCTTTATACGGTGTGGAAGATTCAGGCGCAAATGGTGGCTGACATCGCTGGCGTCTACGGTAAAGCCGATACGCTAAACCGCGAGCAGATGCTGTATTGCCTGTTCAGCCACACCGCAGCCAACGCTTTCAGTGATCTGGTCATCCGTGTCGGCCAGCGCTATGTGGTACGTCGTGCGCCGTTGTCGGCGCTCTATGCCATTGCAAACAAGGTCGCCATTCGCATCGCGCAGCGCAGTGCCGGGCGTGTCGTTTCCCGCTGGGTGCCGGCTTTGGGCGCGCTGGGAGTAGCGGGCTACGTGTACTTCGATACCGGTCGCGTGGCGGATGCGTCGATGGAATTGTTCGCTGCAGATCTGCAAATTGAAGCGGGTAGTGCGAGCCGCTCTGGCGATGAAGCGCCTAGCGATGAGACGTCTGGTGATGAGACGTCTGGCGCTGAAATGCCAGCCAAGAAGAAGCCACGCAAGGCCAGCCCGGAGGCGGCGGTTGCAGAAGTCCAAGCCAAGCGAAAGCCAGCCAGCAAGGTGTCTGCGAAGACCAAGTTCGGGCCACCCAAGCTTAAACAGACCGTTGCGAAGACTGCAAAAAAAGCAGGTAGGCGCAAACCTGAATCAGAGGATGGCGGCTAGGTGATCGCGCCACCGTCCGCAACGCGCATTCACGACGCTCGCGGACAGATGCGAGAATCTCTGCTCTGACGCAATATGGAGGTGGTTATGCGCGCGTTCTCAATCTGGGCCGGCGTCGTGTTGATCGCGCTTGCGCTGTCACCCAGGCACGCCTCCGCAGCCGGCGGCGTCGATTGCGAGATGCGATTCACCTTGGCTAGCTGGTCGATTTTCTACAAGACCGCAAAGGGCAGCGGCACCATCACCTGCAGCAATGGCCAAAGTATGGCGGTCAAATTGCGCGCCAAGGGCGGGGGTCTCACCGTTGGCAAATCGACGATTGATGATGGCCGCGGCGAGTTTTCTGGCGTTGCTAATGTCGCTGAGTTGCTTGGGACCTATGTGAGCGCCGAAGCGAACGCCGGTGCGGTGAAGGCAGTCAAGGGTCAAGTGGTGACCAAGGGTGAAGTGTCGTTGGCGTTGGCGGGAACCGGCCGCGGCTGGGATCTCGGGGTCGCCTTCGGCAAATTCATCATCAGTCGCCGCTGATTGATTAGGTCATTGATTAGGTCATTGATTAGGTCATTGATTGAGTCATCGATTGGATCAGCTTGATTGGATCGGCTTGATTGGATCGGCTTGATTGGGTCGGCTTGATTGGGTCGGCTTGATTGGATCGGCTTGATTGGATCGGCTTGATTGGATCGGCTTGATTGGATCTCGGGCGATCTGAATTGCTTGATGGCGGTGCCCTTCAGGGGTGATGAATCGGCTCTATCTGAAGCGGAGGAGGTGGGCTTTCTCGGACGAAAAGGCGATTTGCATTGTCCGAAGTCTGTTGCGCAATTTGCTCCAATGGCACACCGCGCAATTCGGCGACGCACATGGCGATATCAAGCAGACGCTGCGGTTCGTTGCGTTGGCCGCGCCAGCCGGCGTCAGGTTGATCCGGGGAGTCGGTTTCGAGCAGCAGAAACTCGATGGGCATACTGGCGACGAGCCGGCGCAAACGCAGCGCGCGCGAGTAGGTGACCGGTCCGCCGATACCAAGACAGAATCCCAACTTCCAGAGCTGCTCGGCCTGCTCGATGCTGCCGGAGTAGCTGTGCACCACCCCGCGAAGGCCGCCAACTCGCCGAATGCGTTGGATCACTTCATCGACCGCTCGACGTGCATGAATGACCAGCGGCAAGTCGAATTCGCGGGCCAATTCCAGATGACGCTGGAAGCAAAGTCGCTGCGCCTCTGCATCCAAGCCTTCGACGAAAAAATCCAGGCCGCATTCGCCAATTGCAGCCGGCCGAAATTGGCGTAGCCATTCGGGTAGCGCATCGAGATGAGCTGGTGAGTGACTGGCGATAAACACCGGGTGCAAACCGTAAGCCGGCAGCAGCCCGTGATGTTCACCGCAAAGTTTACGAATGCCCGGCCAGCTATCGAAGTCGATGGCCGGGATCAGCTGCTTGATGACGCCGGCAGTGGTCGCCCTCGCGATCACCGCATCGCGATCACCGGCGAATTCGTCTACATCCAAATGACAATGGCTGTCGAACAGATTCACTCGCGGCCCTGATCCTTGGCGATTTGTTTGTCCGCCCGTCGCTGCTTGAGACTGGCAAACAACAAGGTGCCCAATGCCAGCAAGATCTCGTCGACGAACGGGATGGGGTCAGGCACCACCAAGGTCACGCCGAATAGCGTCGCCGTGATCGCCAGCAGCCAAGGGAAACGGAGTCTTTTTGCCCACTTCAACAGCGGACCCATCAATAGCTGTGCCATAGCAAATCCAAATTGGGGATTTCGTAGGTTGCCATGCCGTGAATCGAACTGCTCGCATGCGACGCTCGCATCGTTCACATGAGACACAGTCATCGATGCTCTCTGCCAGCAGGAACGCTAACCTACACAGCTATACGAATTCCATCGGAGCAATTGGTGACCACTCGATCTTCCTGCGATGCCTTGATTATTGGCGGCGGCCACAACGGCCTGGTGTGCGCGGCCTACCTTGCCGCGGCGGGGTTGAAAGTCACCGTGTTGGAGCGGCGCTCAATTTTGGGCGGCGCCGCCGTCACCGAGGAGTTTTATCCGGGCTTTCGCAACTCGACTGCGAGCTATACCGTTTCCTTGCTGAATCCCCTGGTCATACGTGATCTCAATCTCACGACCCATGGCTTGCGGGTGGTTGAGCGCCCGTACTCCAACTTTTTGCCCTTGCCCAACGGTGGTGCATTTCATCTTGGCGGCGCGCCGGGAGCGGCCGATATTGCCAAGCTCTCGCCAAAAGACGCGGAAAGCCTGCCGAAGTACTACGCGATGTTGGAGCGCGTAGTGGTGGTGCTGCGCGAATTGATGCTGCAGACGCCGCCCAATGTGTCCTCTGGGTTTGTGTTGGCGGATTGGCTGGGATCATTCAAGGTGGCCAAGCAACTCAAACGCCTGGATATGCGCGGCCGCCGTGACCTGCTCGACCTGTTTGCCAAAAGCGCCGGTGACCTGCTGGATGGGTGGTTTGAATCCGAGCCATTGAAGGCAGCGCTGGGCTGGGATTCGGTAGTCGGGAATTTTGCCAGTCCCTACACGCCGGGGTCGGCGTATGTGTTGTTGCATCACGTGTTTGGCGAGGTCAACGGCAAGACCGGCGTCTGGGGTCACGCCATCGGCGGCATGGGCGCGATCACTCAAGCGATGGCGGCAGAGTGCCGCGCCCGCGGTGTTGAACTCGTCACCGACGCGCCCGTTGAGCGCGTGCTGGTGCGCGAGGGCAGGGCCGTGGGTGTAGCGCTTGCCGATGGGCGCGAGCTGTTTGCATCGCGGGTTATCGCAAACGTCAATCCCAAGCTGCTTTACACACGCTTGATCGCGCGTACGGATCTCGACTCGGAAACCGCAGGTCACATGCAGCGGTATCGCTGTGGATCGGCAACGTTTCGGATGAACGTCGCACTATCCGAGCTGCCTGATTTCACCGCCGCGCCCGGCAAGACGCTGCAACCGCATCATCAGAGCGGAATCCTGATCGGCCACAGCATGGCCTACATGGAACGCGCTTATTTCGACGCCAAGAGCAAAGAACACAACCCGGGTTGGGCGCGCCAACCCATCGTCGAGATGGTCATTTCCTCAACCCTGGACGACACCTTGGCTCCCGCTGGGCAACACGTTGCCAGCTTGTTCTGCCAGCACGTGCATCCTGAAGTGAATGGAGGCTGGGACGCCCACCGTGACACCGTTGCCAAGCTGATGATCGCCACGGTAAACGCTGTCGCACCCAACTTCGCCAGCAGCGTGCTTGGCTACAAGGCGCTGTCGCCGTTGGATTTGGAGCGCGAATACGGCCTGATCGGCGGCGACATCTTCCATGGCTCACTCGGTCCCGATCAACTGTTCAGCGCACGCCCGATGCTGGGTCAAGGCAACTATCGCGGCGCGTTGAAGGGCCTGTACCTGTGTGGCTCGGGCACGCACCCTGGCGGCGGCGTAACGGGCCTGCCGGGCAAAAATGCCGCGCGCGAGATTTTGCGGGATGGCGGAGCTCGAATCTCGCACTAGAAGCGTGGCGAGATTCGGATTTTTCCTACACAAAGCGCCGGCATCGTCTGATTGGCCCCAGCAGGCCCCTGTCGGAAGCTGTAGCTCCTCTTTACGTGGAGCTCGACCATGACTCGCCAGACCGGACTAAGCCTGATTGAACTGATGCTGGTTTTACTTATTGGCAGCACGCTGCTTGGAATCGCGCTCCCAAGCTTCAGCAGTCTGCTCGATAAGCAAAGAGCTGTCTCGGCTCACAACGAGTTGCTTGCGACCATTCAACTAGCCAGAACGCAAGCAATCATGGACGGGCGCCCCACTGTCGTTTGCCCCAGTCGCGACGGACTCCGCTGCACGGGTGGTGGCATGTGGGAACACGGCTGGATATCTTTCGTCGACAACGATTCCAACGGGATCGTCAGCGGTGATGACAAAATAACGCGCGTCGATTCGGACGGGATGCCGCAGCTGCTTGTGCGCAGTAGTCAGTCGCGGCCGAAAGTGGCGTTTACCAGTCGGGGCCGCTCGGCCGGAAACAACATCAGCATTCGCGTCTGCGACAGCACCGGCAAACCCCTGCAGGCGTTGATTATCAATAATGGTGGGAGGGCGCGCGTTGCGCTGAACGGCGAGGTTGCCCGCCTGCAGCGATGCCGATGATTGGCAAGTGGACACCTTCGGGCCTTGCCGCCCCCAGGCTCAAATCATCAGCGTGGAAACTGGCTCGGGTCTGATTTTAGAACCTTGATCGTCTGCAGACGCACCATTCCGGGGCGTCTACCAGCATTCAGCGACGCTTCCAGTCCCCGTTTCAGTCCGCACGCCTTGCTCATTTATCCCAAGATTAAGGCAAAGCGCGTCAGATGTCTGCTCGCCAATCGCGGTTGCCAATATGGTGTATGTGGTTGCAGTCGCGGTCGGGCAGGTGATCGTGTAGAAAATACTGCTAATACCACAGGGAGAACCAACATAGGTGTTATTCAAGGAGTTGGATCGCTCCTTTGTCTGGACAATATCCATGATTTCGGTCTTGGCAGCAGCGCGGCGAGTTTTCCTGACTTGATCACTATAACCAGGAATCGCAATCGCTAACAAGACACCTAGGATTGCTACGACCACAACAAGTTCAATAAGCGTAAAACCACCCATTTGCGAAAAACGATTCATTCGGTGACCTCTTGATTGTCTTCTAACCGCCGCGCTTTCGGTGTACGCAAAGCTGGTTATTCAGCTGATCTGGGTTTGTTATTGTAAGAACCCCGGGCTTCCCCCGGGATTCTTACAAGTGCATAGCATCGTGTTATTCAATCTGCCGCCAGCCTTGCCGTCCACAGCTGACTGTCCCAAACCGGGTGATGCCATCTGCCGTAAGTACTCCCAGATTGGCAATACATGTACGGCCATTCACCGACACGTTGGGTGGAACCGGCGGACCCGAAGGATTGTTTGGATCTGGCACTGTATCGTCGCCACGATCATCTTCACCGACAGTAGGCTCTGGGCTGGACGTAGGTGGTGTCACCACAACTGGCGGGGCGGTCGCAGGTGGAGCTGACTCGCCGGGCGGGGTGATCCGAAGTCCTCCGACTGGCGTATCGCCTACACCATCATCATTGGTGTCGATCAAATCAAGTCGGGGTGCCCCGGTCAGCGCGCTGAGTGAAAACAACCAATTGGTTCCGCCGGGTGCGCACTCGTCGCCTTCTGGGATAAAGGAGGTGAACAGAACTCGCCCCATGACGACGCGCGGTTCACCTATGAAGCGTTCGCCAGCTGGTCCGGCGGATCCATCATCAAAGAAAAAATCAATAAACCAACCATTGGAAGTTTCAAAGTCGACACTATTTGCGCTCGTCCGCCTAACGACGCCAAGATCGCTATTCAATTGGCCGAGTATCTGCTGCTCGGTCATGTCGGCGCGACCTGTGGTTACCGGTGCCAACAGGTCGTCGCGCACGCCGTAAAAGGTTTCAATGGGTGGGTCAATACCCACAATGCCATCACCCGTTAGCAGATACCGGCCAGTTCCCGCAAGCACCATATAACCAGTGTCAAAGTGCGCGGCGACATCGATACTTCCGGTGAATCGTTGACGCGCCCCGGCCCGGTCCGTGGCGACAAACAACGGTTGTCCGCTGTAAGCAACCCCCCAACTGGTGGCGTTGCTGGCGCTCAGATCGAATTTCCACATTTTACCGTGATAGTCAGCACCGTAGACGATGTCCACCTTGCCATTGCCATCGTCATCGACCCCAGCGATAGCGCCCATGCCATTCGTGTCGGCGGCGGTACCTGTTCCGGTCATGATGCGCTTTACTGCCCCAGTGGCAAGATCGATCAACAAAAGTCCTGACTGATTAAGCGAACTGTTTAGCCCGTTTCCGAACGCGGCGTACCAGCGGTCGTTTTCCGCAAGAATGATTTGACCTCGGCCTAGAATGTTGCCCATTCCGGCGTCTGCAACCTCCCAAAGTACATTGCTGGGTCCAAACGATGCTGCTGGATTAGTCGCGTCGACCACCAGCACCGATTTTGCACCGGCACCACCGGCGGCAACGAGGATGGTCTTCCACTGCCCACTGAGGTAAGCGTCACCTTGAGCAGGAGGCGCATCAACAAAGTAGGTGTGGGCATAGTTGGGTGCCGCCAGCCCTCCCATCTTTGCCAAGGTTGCGTTGGGCGCAATTGCGAACAACTCTTCACCACCACCGGCTCTGGAGGCATTGAACCCATGCAGCATGCCATCGTTGGATCCAACGAATAGTACGGGCGTCCTTGCCAGCTTCACGTCACGGACAAATACGCCATAGGATCCCGCCCCCAACACACCACCGCCTTGAGCGGCCGGCAAGCGAGTGTAGCCTTGGCTGCCACGTCCAAGCACTTCGGGTTGCGAGCCCAAGATGTCGCCAATCAATCGGCTGCGGTCGCGGAAAACACCACCATTGCGGGCTTCCTTCGTCGAATCGCCTCGCAAGAAAGCGACGATATCGTCGATTGTCGTCGTCGCGCCGTACTTCGTAGTGATTCCAGTGGCAGTAAGACCCAAGGCAGCCGTCGCCGGTAGCGTTCCGCCCAACCCGGCCACTGTCAGTGGTTGAGCGACCAGGCTCCCGCTGACAGGCACCATCGCATAAAGTTTGCGGGCACCTTCCGCAGGCAATTCCTCATTGACCGACCAAGCTAAGTCGTCGAGCGTGCCGTTGTCCCTTAGCGGGTAGGCCTTGATGTCGCCGGTCCAGTCATCTGCGTTGTATTCTGGAACGAAGGCCAAAAAATCACCGTCGCGACGCGCACCGCTGGCTGCGGTGCCACCGGTCGGCCGCGAATCCGCTTCAATTTGGTCAAACGCCTTTGTAAGCTCGTCACGCAGCGTCAACGCGTTGGTTACCAGAAAGTAGTTATCCGGATTGCCGTCACTATTTATATCCCACTCACCCACGTTATCCGGCCGGCCGTTGTTATTGTCGTCATTGAAACCGCCGTACTTGGCTGCGTACCAAAGCGGATCGCGCAGCGAAGTAACAGTGGCTCCGCTACCGCCGGGGGTGAATATCCGCTCGCCCAAGAGGGGCAGGGGCCTGCAGTCTGCAGGGAGTGTGGTGGTGACGTTGCAATACCCTACAGGGCGACCTTGCGGCGTATTGAAAATATAAGAGGGGCTAGCGGCTACAGTGGTATCGAAGTCGCGCACCTCAAGATAAACACCATCAGCCGTAGAGCCGGATACGATATAGCCCATGTGCTGAATCGCACTGCCCGCCGCATACTCTGAAACCAGACGAACGGTGACCGTATTGTCGGCATTCGCAGTGAACTGGTAGCGAACAATGGCGTCCATATCGTGATCGTTACCCTGCTCCACATCCTCGTAGTTAACCCGGAACACCGCAAACGGACGACCGCTGTTGATCGAGCTGTCCTGATCTTGTCCAGGCAGATTAACAAACTCTTCCAAGTAGAAGTCGACAATCGTATTTGTTGGCTTACGTGTGCCGCCACCAAATGTACCACCCGCTGTCTTCGCAAAAGGGACGAAGGTCAACTCGCGACCATTTACGGGGAACTGGATTCTTGGCAGCGGAGAAGCCAACGCAACCGAATAGGTCCGAACTTTCTCAGCTGATCTGGCGTTGACAAGTCCGGCCTTGGTCCAGCCGTAATAAGAAACGGTAGCGGCAGCAAAGCCGCCTTCTTTGGATGGTTCCTCAGGGGAAAGACCGCGAATGCTGCCGAAGGACGCCGCTTCTTTCAGTGTTGGTGCGCCATCCGTTGTAGCCCCGACTTGGCCAATAAAAACGGAGCGACTGCCGGCCCCGAATTCGCTGTTCCACATGCGCTGACCCATGGTTGCGACACTGAAGTCGCTGATTTCAGCAGGAAGCGCGAAGGTAGGTGCCACCCAAGCGCTACCCGGCAGATCGGAGTCGTAGGACGGGTTGATGTCGCTGATCACCGTCATCACCGGCTTTGCGCAGGACTTGTATCCTAAACCACCCAATGACGTTGCCACATAGGGGTCCTTCCACGTCTCGGTGGTCAAACCCAATGTCGTGTCCTCTGTCGCCCCTTGCGTTGCACCGCCGGTGGCGTAGGCGGGATGAGGTAGCGGGGCGCCCGCATAATATCGGAGTGTCTCAAACATCATTTCGCCAATGGGGTTACCCCACATCCGGCATTCGCCGTTGGCAGGAGCGCGATCACCGATCGAAGGGCAATTGCCGGTGCCGTTTGCCCAGTTCCAATTAGTGTCACTGGTCAAGTTATTGGTGGTAGCACCCGCGTAATTGCCACCGATCATGCGGAAGCGATCCAGTGTGCGCGCAATTCCGTTCACAGTCGTTAGAAACTCACCTGTGTTTGGATTCACTTCGTCAGCAAAAGAGGCGATGTTGCGCCTAAGCACGCCACCTTCAAGATTATTGGCCTGCGAGCCAGTCAACAACCCAAAATACATCCGGTTGGTTTCACCAAATTCATGCAGCAAGCCGGTTGGCTTGTATATTGGTGAGCCGACTGGGCCATACGCCTTGCAATTGTCTTCGCGCAAACTGGCTGTCGCTGGGCAAACCTCGACTCGAACCGGATAATTGGTCTGCGCGGTGGTGCCGGTGATCGTCTCGTTCCGCCGCCACTCGACCCTTGCCTGCCGGTTATCGTCGGCGTTAGTCGCCTGCTCATGCAGCAAGCGAACGGTCACCGGCACCCCTGCAGTCAAGTTAACCAAAGCCGAGGCACTGGCACCATTGCCCGTATTAAAACGACTGGTCACCGCAACCCCGTTCACGTACAACACTTGGCTATCCGCACCGTTAACGCGCGCCTCCCATTGACCGGTCAACGGCGATACCACCGTTCCGACATATTCAGTCAGGTAAGAGTTGTTGTTATTTGGGCAGCCATTCTGATTGCGGAAGTTATTTTCGTTCGTGTTAATTCTGTCGATGGTGCGGGAGCCGCAGCGATTGCCCGCAGTTGCCTGGGCGATAAATATGGCCTCAAGCTCAGCCACCGTGGTTGCTCTTGCGACTGTATTTCTTTGCCATGTCGTGTGCGTGAGCGTCGGATACAAGAGCCGCGGTGACGGGTCCCTAATAAATCCGTTGATATTGGTTGAATTGCAGGTCACCCGAATGTTGTCATCGTTGAAGCAGCGTGTGCCGGCGACCGGGCCCTCAATGGAGAGCCAGTTCCAGATGCGGAATGGGCTATTTTCAAATACCCGAAACAGCGGCGCAGAGTTGTCCGTCACTGTGGTGACGCCAAACATGTGAGAGCGGCCTGCGGTAGGCACGGTCAACGGCGCGTACAGGCTTATGTCAAAACCGTCTTGGGCAATGCTGCGATATTCCTTGCCCCAGCTGTGTCCATCCTGTGGGAAAAACGCGCCTTGAAGCACGGTGCTGGTTGTGGTGTCTACATTACGCATTCCGCCGTACAGCACTTTGCGCAGCGCATCGAATCGGCCAGTTGTCAAATAGTTGAGAAAGTCGCCACTCCAATTTCCTGCGCCTGTGCACTGCTTTTCGTTGGCGCTTCCAGCGAGTCCGGCGGCGTCGAATCGATTGCTGCCCGCATTCCACACATAACAAACCTTGCTGTTGAAATAGCCGTAATAATCAATGACATCGGGCTTATAACCCACGTCAATTGCGCCATCGCCGTTCAGATCAGACGCGTCGTTATAGGCTTCGTAATAGTTTTTGTGATCCTTGCCCATCACCAGCATATTGAGTGGTGGGGTCGCCTGGGCGAGGTATAACGGTATCTCGGAGATGGGCAGCGGCGCGGCCTGCGCGCGCACGGGAGCGGAGACACCGGCTGAAAACACAAGCCAAGCGGTCGTGGCGACGGTAAGAAAAGCTTTCGACTGGCGCATGAGGGCGCTCCGGTTACGGTACAAAATAGGATTGAACCAACGATTTCGACGTTGGGTCGGTTGGAACATCGCCGCGTAGGGCACTTAAACGAAACACCAAGCAATTGGGGGTGCCGGGCGTGCGGTCACCTCCTGCCTTGGCGCTGGCGGTGAGCGCGGCAATCTTTGCTCGACTGCCGTCCGGAAAACTGAGATTTTCGAGTCGTTCTCCGCTGTCGGCACTGTCATCCAGCCAATCAGCCGGAAGTGTAGTCTTATATCCGTCATCACATGCCTCCGGCTGACCAAGCAAGCTGAGCTCAAGTTGTGAGCGCACCTGTTCCGCCGTTTGAAATGCTTGTTGGTCCGTGCGATAAAGCCCTGCCATTCGCTCCTGCAACCCAGTCACTTGGGCAACCGACAGTGCAAGCAGGGTAAGCAAGATGAGAATGACCATCGCCGTAAAAAGCGTGGCTCCTCGTTGCTGGGAAATTGACTTCATGGTTAATTAGCCTCTAGGATGTTGCGACTGCCGGCGCGCCACTCAGGCCGCATGAGCAAAGGAAAGATGTTGCTACGCTCGCAAACGATTTCTTATAACAATCGTCGCGTCATAGGTCTGTCGTGCTCGCCCGTCATTGGGGAGGGTAACGTTCAAGTCACCCACGACGATTGTATTTCGGGTTCGTGTCGTACCTGCTTGAGGATTGCCGCGAACCAACAGAGAAATGCGTAATGAAGAAGCCTGCCGAAATGCATTGTCGATAGCCGTCGGAGTCGCTGCGCCGGTCAGGAGCGTGTTAGCGTCTATGTATTGGTTAACGAAGTCATCGCGAGGAGCACCGGTGTCAATACCCACCAGTATCTGCATCATTTCGACTCCTTCGACGACTTCAACCGGTGTTGACAACAGCAATGCACCTGCCGCCGTTGTGGGCGCTTCGGTCAGGGTTTGACGGAATAGCGCAGGGCCGTTAACGCCTACGCCGATGTAATAAACAACAAATTGGTAGCGATAAAACATAGACCCCCGTCCGTACAACTCGTTAGCGCTGGCGGCATCGAACCAGAAGGTTGGGTCTGCTCTCCCCAAATTGAGCCCCCCAGCCGCTGCCCTTACGGCTGTCGGACTGGGCAGTGCGGTAACTTGAAAAAGTGACGCAAGGTTGCAGTCGGTAATTCCATATAGACCGAATAAATTGACGTTCGACACGTCAGTAGCGGCTAGTGGAATACGGCCTGTCGTTGTACCGACCAAGCCTGTTACGGTTGCCGTACTCTCGTCAAAATATCTCATGACGAGTATGTCGCTGCCCGGAACGGCGCGCGCGGAAATCGTTTCGAGTCCAGCATCGGGGAGAGAGGCCCAATTGGCAGCCGTTCCATCTGCCGCGGGTGTATCGGTGGCGATGACATAGGTTGCGCCCAGCCCTGTTCCAGTGTAGTCATACACTTCAATGGGCCGGTGCGCCTGGGTTGTGTAGGGGGCATTGTCACGTATGGACAGTGCGCCGGGGCCGATCAAGTGGTTCGAAAATCCAGCGTCCAGAGCGCCATTAGGTCCTGGCTCCAGGGCCCGTGCCACGGTGCTTGGGAAGTGGTGGAACTCATTTCTGCAACCAAAATGCCCAGCCATGCGCGCGTCGCGGCGGATGAAATCAAGCGCAAAGCGTCCATTCTCCTGAATTCGAGCTCGACTGTCGGCGGCATTAAATGAAGAGCGCACCCCACCAAATATCTGCACCAGACCCAGAAGCAAAACCACGCCCAAAGCAATTGCGATCATCAACTCAATCATCGATAGACCGAGCTGCGTCTGCAAACGGCTGGAATTAAAGCTATCTTTCATGGTCATATTCCAGAAACGACGCGAATAACACAGGTTGCACCAACGTTTCCATTGCTGCAGGCCGCAAACTGCCCCGCTGCTAAAACTGGGCAGGCTGCGCCTTGATCATCGGCGGCTCGGTTGTCGGTCCAACACACGTCGATGGTGGCGTTGTATCCCGTTACACGCGTGCCGGTAATGAGCACTTGTCCTCGACCATTCGGTAGTGTTCGGCAGACTTTACGCGCCCAATAATTGCGGTCTTGGCGAAACAGGTCGGTGCCGGCAGTGTAGGTGAAGGGCACCTCAGCTCCGGCACACGAGGCCAATGGATTGCTGTAGCTCCGCGCATAGCTTCTCAAGTTGGGCACGTTGGATCTCAGCATCTCCAATTGGTCATGGGCAAGATTCACTGCTTGCGAGCGAAAATCAGCACTCTGGTTATTTCGAAGCGATGTCGCCATTAATGCGGCCATGCCCAGCAGGCCGATGGACAGCACAAAAACAGCCACCATCACTTCAATTAGCGAGAATCCACGGCGGCCCAGCAATCGAGTTTGCGAGAAATTCATGTTGGCCTCAAGGACAGGTGCTTTCAACGCTGGTGGTAGAACCTGTGCTATTAATGGTCAGGGTTTTGATGTTGTTTTTGGCAGTTGCGCACGCGTTTGGCTGGAGCACCAGTGTCGGGGCAGCCGCACCCGCAGCCGGTAGCTGTCTCGTTCCCCGTGCCCCAAAAGTGATGTTTAAGTCGGTACCGGTCAAACTATCGTTGGAGCTCAGTTGATTGATCCTAAGCACCTCGTCAGCGGTGGTGAATGCATTATTCCGGTCCGTATCAACCCACACTAGCCAGCCGCGACTCCAGTCGTCGGCGGCGCATCCTGTCTCGGCGGAATCAAGGGCGCACACGCCTGTTATCTGGTTGCGACGTATTCCTTGAAGTCGTGCGTAACTGAAGGAGGCGATGAGCTCGTTGTTTTGCGAGATGATGCGGTTGCGGGTCACCGCTTCGGTGAAACTTGGGACCGCGATAGCAGCAAGAATTCCAACAATGATCACCACCGTCATAAGCTCGATGATCGTGAAGCCGGCTTGTCTGACGTTGGATGAGGGTGGCGCATTCATGAACGACTCCTTTGCTTCGTTGACATTACGGTGGTGAGCATTGATAGCCAAACGTTTCCGGACAGACGGCGTGTTGCGGTGGATCAACGATGGCGGCATGGGTGTCGGGCAATTGGACTGGTCTGGAAGTTCACTTGGAATGCAGTCTTCGGCATCGGTGTGGAATCTCGGGGGTTCATTGCTGCAGTTGGCTTCTTAGATGGGCGCTCCAGATCCGCAAATCTGCCAGCAGTGCTGGTGATGCCTGTTCGGTTGGCAACGCACCGAGTTGCTCGCATTCCCGTTCAAAGCTCGCGAACGTCTCTTCCGAGGTGCCGCTGTCGTACGCGAGTCGGGACTCGCGATAGGCATTCCACCTCTGCATCTCTTCGCCAGTCAATGTTTCCGGCCAGTTGCGTGCACGATATCGAAACAGAAGTTCGTCTCCGCGGGGGTCCTTCAAGCGGCCGGCAAACGCGTGCAGTTCGTTGGGGTCGCTCAGTTGGATGGCGGCATGCGTGCGCACGTCCCGACGCTCGGGGAGGCTGTTGTACAAGGCTTGATCGACGTCGTCTAGGCGTGAACTGTCGGCGTGGCGATTGGCGGTGTCGGACGCGCGGGCTTGGGTGAAAAGGCGGCGACAGCGCTCCAGCAGGCCGGGTTCGATCAGAAGTCGCTGGGCGTGCAGCTGACACGTATGCCGATCAATTCCCAAACGTTGCAGCTCGTCCTCGGTGACGTGCGGCAAGTCGATCAGCGCAGGACACCTGTTTATATGCACTGCCTTTAGCGGCACCCGTGCTTCGCCTTCCGGCAGACTGTCGCGCGGCGCAAACAGGCGGTCGTGCAGTTCATCGACAGTCATGGAGCACCAAGCATCCGGTGCGTCCTGGAGGTCGCAACAGATGATCTGATTGCGATTGCTCGGATGCTCAATCAGCGGCAAGACAATGGCCGCGCAGCCGCGCTCGGCGGGAAAGCGACCAGAAACATGTAGCACTGGTCGCTGTTGGAAGGGATCAAGCAGGTCGCGGGCGCGTGCCTTGATGCGAAAGCCCAGGTGGTAACTCCAGAGTTTCGGCTGCGCGTGCTTGAACTTGCGGGCCAGGCCCAGGGTTGCTTCTACATCCGATAGCGCGTCGTGCGCCGATCCATGCGCCACACCATTGGCTGCCGCCAGATGCTCGAGACGAAAACTGGGAGCACCGTCCTCGCGCAGAGCCCAGTTGATTCCTGCCGGACGCATGGCGTAGGCGAGGCGCGCGTAATCCATCAAATCCCAGCGCGAGTTGCCTTGATCGAACTCGCGTCGGTAAGGATCGATGAAGTTGCGGTAGAAGCCATAGCGCAAGAACTCGTCGTCGAAGCGCAGGCTGTTCCAACCCACCCCACAGGTGCCAGCTTGAGCAAATGCAGCGGCAATGCGCTGCATGGCATGTGCTTCGATGATGCCGCGCTGGCGCAGATCAAGCGGCGACAATCCGGTGATCAGGGACGCGGCAGGCGAGGGCAACAGATCCAACGCCGGCTGAACATAAAAGGAGTAGGGATCGCCGATGACTTCGAGGTCAGTCGTCGTACGGATGGCGGCGAATTGGGCGATGCGGGTGCGGCGTGGATCGCGGCCGTAGGTTTCGAGGTCGTACCAGAGGAAACTTTCGGTCACCTTAGAATCCGCAGTTGGACGCACCCGAGTGTGCGTTTGGGAGGCCGACTGGCGCGAAACGACGAGGCGCAGGTTGAACACCTGCAACGAGGAGTGACAAAGTCAGGCGGCCTCCCAAACGTGCAATCGGGTGCGTAGCGGCCCACACCATACGGGTGCGCCGAACGAAGCCCATAAACTGCGGCGCACCAAGGACTAGCCCGGACTTTTCATGAATCGCGCACGCCCTCGTTCGGCGGCTTCGCCGCTGCGCGGGGCTTCCGCCCCGATGTCTCCTGACCGCACAGGGGATTCTCTTCAGTCGGCCGTAAATCCCAATACGGCGCTCCTTCAGAGAATCCCCTGTGCGATCAGTATCCTGCGCGATCATCGTGCGCATTCATGAAAAGGCCGGGCTAGATGACATTTGGGAGCGGTCAACTGCGGTTTCTAGGGTCATGAGGCGTCAGCGCTGCGGCGGCGCAGCTGGCTGATCAACGATGTCGTCGGCGGCAAGTCTTCACTGATGTCGCGTAACGAAGGCACCGAGATGGGTCCGGTGGGTCGCAGATGCAGACGCGGCAGGCCGACTGCATTGCCTTGCGCGAGGTCGACGCCGCATTCGTGCAGGGCAATCAACACGGCGGGATTTTCTACGCATTCGGCCACCACGATCTTGCCAGCGGCCTCGGCAATGCTGACCAGCGCGGCGACGATGGTGCGGTCCAGCGGATCGTCCGGCAGGCCGGCGATGAGAGAGCCGTCGAGCTTGACGATGTCGGCTTCAAGCTGACGCAGATAGGCAAAGGTCGAGAAGCCAGTGCCGAAGTCATCGACAGCGATCCGGCAGCCGATCTCGCGCAAATCGTGGAGGATGCGTTGGGCGCCTGCGAGATCGTCAATTGCGTGCGACTCGGTGATCTCGAATACCAGGCAGGAAGCGTCAACATTGTGCTCGACGATCTTGCCGGTGACGTACTCGGCCAAGGTCATGTCAGACAGACTTTGCGAATGCAGATTGATGGTCAGATGCACCGGCCGCGGCGCGTCGCTGACTTCGCGCAAGGCGCGCAGGGCGTGGTCAACCACCCAACGATCTACTTCACGCATCATGCCAAAGCGTTCGGCGGTCGGCAGGAATGCGCCGGGCAAGATGAGTTCGCCGTGTTGATCGCGCATGCGAATCAGCACTTCAAACAGCGCTGGGCTTTCCGGATTGCGCGCCAATTGGCGGCGCCATAGATCGGTGCTGTCGGGTGTCAGCGCATCGCCAAAGATTCCACCCAGCGGAACGATAGGCTGGTATGCAAGCACGAAATGGTCGTTGCGCAACGCTTCTTCCAAGCGCGATGACCAGCCGAGATCACGATCCATCGCGGCGCGTTCGCCGGTCTCCTGCGTGTACAGCTGGGTGCGGTTTCGGCCGGCATTTTTCGCCAGATGCAGGGCGATATCAGCATGCGCCATCGCCTCGGTGGGCGTCAGGCTGCGTTGGTCCAGGCGACACACCCCAATGGATGTGGTGATGCGATAACTCTTGCCGGCATAAGTGAACGGCGAGTTGGTCAGCGCACGCCGGAAGCCATCGGCCAAGGCTTGCAGATTCTCGACATCGACATTGCGCAAGATCAGCGCGAACTCGTCGCCGCCCATGCGCGCCAAATGATCACTGCTGCGCAGCCGCAGTTTGAGTCGCTTGGACACTTCCACCAACAGCTGGTCACCGGCACCGTGGCCGGCGGTGTCGTTGATGTACTTGAAGCGATCAACATCCATGAATAACAACAAGGACGTGAGATTGCTGCGTCGCAGCCTAGCCAGTTCCTGTTCGATCTGCCGTTCAAACCAGGCGCGGTTGTGCAGGCCTGTCAGCGCGTCGTGTTCAGCGGCACGCCGCAGTTCTTCCTCCATCACACGACGGGCGGAAATGTCACGGAACGCGACCACCGAACCGCTACGCTGCTCATCCACGCGCAACGGATAGACGGTGCATTCCACCGGCAACATGTGGCCATTGGCGGCGCTGAAGCAGGTTTGCCAACCGGTGATGCGATTGCCGCGACTGTAGGCTTGCAACAGCGGGCAGGCGCTGCGCAACTGATTGGATCCGTCCTGCTGCAAAGGATGAATAAGATCGAAGGCATCCGCGCCAATCGCGGCGCTTGCGCTTTCGTGGCCGAGCAGTTCGAGTGCGGCGGGATTGATCAAGCGGATGCGCGCATCCGAATCGACCACGTACACACCGTCACCGACCGATTGCAAAATGCACTCCAGGCGGCGGCGTTCGGTTTCTATGGCCTTGCGGTCGCGAACGGTGCGAGCCAGCGAAGTCAGCCGCGCGGTGAACAATTCCTTGGCTTCGCTCTTGAACAGGCACTCAATCGCACCGGCGGCCAAGGCATCTTGGATGACCGCATCGGAATAGGTGCCGGTGATCGCCGAAATCAACATGTGTTCGGTGCGACTGTCGGCCTTGAGCGCGCGTATCAGCACGGTGCCGTTGCTGTCTGGCATGTAGTAGTCGATGACGGCGATATCGAACGATTGCGCCAACGCTTTCTGCAGGCCTTCGTTGCAATTATTCGCGGTTTCGACTGTGAATCCGCCGCCACGCAAAAGTTTTGCGAAGGCAGCGCGCACGGTCGCCGAGTCATCCACCAGAAGCAGTCGAAGTGGCGCAGATTCGTGGGTTTCCAGCGGCTTTACCGATTGCCGCGGCAACGGATCCAGCAGTTGCTCAAGTGCTGCGCCTACTTCGTGATAATCGTTCCACTGCAGCAGCGCGGTGCGCGGGCGGATCATTCGCCAATTGATGGCGCCGTCACTGCTGCCATCTGACAGAACCAGAACCGGCAGGTGCTCGAAGCGACTGCCGTGCAGCAGGCCGAACACGTCTTCGATCAAGCCATCCACATGATCCGGCCAACCCAACACGACGCCGTCATAGCGAGCAGCGCCGCTGGCCATGCGCATCAGGGTGGCGTAGGCCTCGTCCAAGCCGGCCAATGCGGTCACCGCAAAGCCACGTTGAGTCAGCCGCACCGTCAGCGCGCGACGACGCGTCTGGGAAGTTTCGGCTAGCAGGATAGAACGCATCGCGCGATTGTTGCGCATTGCGAGTCCAGAAGGAAACGTCTTGAAAAGTCACACTTCGTTTCTGCCAGCCAACGGACGCCTAAAGCATGCGTTCGAGGATCTTGTAGCCAGCGAAATAGACGCCTATCGACGTGCCGAAACTGGTCAAGAAAAAATTGAGCAGAACGCGCGCCACTCGGTTTCGCCACCATCCGCGCGGCGAGGTCACGTCGTCGCGCAGGCGCGCGAAATCGGCAACGGTAGGTTTGCGCACGGTGGCTTCAATCAACGCGCTGACGGTGCCGGAAGACAAAGCCGGATGCAGTGGCGTCAATGGCGATGCGATGAAGGCACCGAGGATGCTCAGCGGATGCCCGCCTGCGAGAGTGCAACCGAGCGCACCCAACAGCCCCGTCGCGAGCACCCAATTGAGCACAAGATCGGCGCCCACATCGGTGCCCTGCGAAAATCCCCAAGCAAAGCCGCCCAGCACCAGAATCGCCAGAATGATAGCGATCCACAAGCCCCAACGACCCGGCGGCGGCAGTGCGTTGAGTTCGGCTTGTTGGTTGGATGGATCACCTTGATTGGATTTCAGATGCTCGGCCAAGCCTGCAAGATGCCCCGCACCCACGATGGCGAGCACACGTTGACCAGATTTTCCCTTTGCCTGTTGGCGCAACGCGGCGGCCATGAACAGGTCGCGCTCAGCAATCAGTGCGTGGTGCAGGCCTTTGCTGCGCTGAGCAAACTCGGAGAACGTGCTCTCCAGCACGTCGCCGTTCTTCAAGCGCTCGATCTCGGCCTCGTCGACGCCGTCATCGACAATTACGCTGGCCATGAGACCGCTCAGCAGTTTGATGCGATCCCACCAACCCACGGCGGCGTAGGTGCGACGCAGCGTGGTCCCCACATCGCGATCAATGCGCCACACCGGCAAGCCGCGCTTTTCGGCCTCTTCAAATCCTGCGCGCATCTCAGCACCGGGTTCGACGCCAAGTTGCTCGGCAAGCCGTCGTTGATACGCCGCCAGCGCCAGGTTGGCGGCGACCATGCCGGTCTTGCCTTCGCGCACAACCCGAAACAGGTCCAGCGAGGCCAGCGCATCCGGATTGCGCATGCCGCCATAACGTGACTCGCACAGCTCCACCGCAACCGCGTCGTAGTGCCTTTCATTCAATAGGCTGTGGACCGCATCGACGCTCGCGCGCGACACGTGCGCCGTGCCCAGCAAGGTGAAGTGCACACCGTCACGCTCGACTTCAAGCAAGGGTTGGCCGAGCAGGGGGTCGATATGGGTTGTGCTGGACATCGCATCAGCCGTGACCTGCTCAGGGTCGGGATTCGGCGAGGCTTCGGACAATGGCTGGGGCATGAGGTAGCGGATTGATTCTGGAATTGGTGCCCATTTGAACAGGCGGCGAGTAGGTCAGCGTGAGCAGATGGTCACGCCGGTCGCCGCGTGACTATTCGCACCAAGCGCTAAAGAATTCAGTCGCGATACCGCCTGAGCAGGTCGGCATAGGCGTCAATGCGCCGATCACGAAGAAAGGGCCAGATGCGGCGAACCGCGTCGGATCGCGCGAGGTCCAAATCGGCCATCAACAATTCGGGATCGCTTGGGCCTGCTTGCGCAACCAATTCGCCCTGCGGCCCAGCGACAAAGCTTGAACCCCAGAACTGGATGCCACCTTCGCCGGCTGGGGCGGGCTCAAAGCCGCAGCGATTGACGCTTAACACGGGAATGCCGTTGGCCACCGCATGCGCGCGCTGACTGATGATCCAAGCGTCGCGCTGGCGAGCTTTTTCTGCATCGCTGTCGGCGCGATCCCAGCCGATCGCAGTCGGGTAGAGCAGCAGTTGTGCCCCCGCCAACGCCATCAAACGCGCAGCCTCCGGGTACCACTGGTCCCAACACACCAGCACACCGAGACGGCCCACCGAGGTGTCAATCGGCTCGAATCCAAGATCACCTGGGGTGAAGTAGAACTTCTCCAGAAATCCCGGATCGTCAGGAATATGCATCTTCCGATAGCGGCCCAACAGGCGCCCATCGCTTTCCAGGACCACTGCGGTGTTGTGAAACAAACCCGGTGCGCGTCGCTCGAATAGCGAGCCGACGATCACCAGCGAATGACGGCGAGCAAGTTCGCCCAGGAACTCGGTGCTTGGACCTGGAATCGGTTCGGCGCGATCAAATTCGTCGACGCTCTCGTGTTGGCAAAAATAGGCACCGTTGTGCAGTTCCTGCAGCAGGACCAGGTTTGCCCCGGCCGCAGCGGCGGCGGACACGCGCTCGGCGATGATTGCCCGATTGGCCGCTACATCACCGTGATTGATCTCTTGAACCAGGGCGACTCGGAGTGACTGCTTGCCAAGCGTTGATCGGTGGCTCATGCGAGTGACTCAGCAGGCAGTTGCATGCTGATGCAATGCAGGCTGCCGTTCTGCCAGATCAATGATCGACACGGGATACACACGATGTCCCGATCGGGGAAGGCGGTTCGCAACACGTCCGCCGCGAGTTCGTCGGCGGGATCGCCGTAAGCGGGCATCAGCACTGCCCCATTGATGATCAGAAAATTGGCGTAGGAAGCCGCCAGCCGGCGCTCACCATCTCGAATGGGCTGGGCCCAAGGCAGCGCGAGACATCGATACGGTTGTCCTTGCGGATCACGCAGCGACGCCAACTCAGCCGCCATCGCCGACAGCTCGGCAAAGTGCGGGTCGCTTTCATCGCTGCAGGCTTGGTACACCAGCGTTTGCGGATCGGCAAAGCGGGCGAGGGTATCGATATGGGCATCGGTATCGTCGCCCTCCAAGTAGCCGTGGTCCAGCCATAGCACTCGCGTTTGCCGCAACGAAGTCTGCAGCCGAGCGGTGATAGCGCTGCGATCCAGCGAGGGATGGCGCTCGTGCAAACAGCGCCATGTCGTCAACAAGGTGCCCGCGCCATCGGTCTCGACGGCCCCCCCCTCCAAAGCGAAATCGACGCGCTCAAGCGAGCTCTTGGCAAACAGCCCATCGGCAAACAGCGCTGAAGCCAGCGCATCGTCGCGCGCCGCACCGTACTTGCCGCCCCAGCCGGTGAAACGGAAGTCCAGCAAGTTGAATCGTGCCGAACCATCCGCAGCGCGAAGCGTGATCGGCCCTGAATCACGCAGCCAAGTGTCGTCATACTCGACTTCGACGCAGCGAACACGGTCCAGCGTCGCGCCGCTGTTGGCTAGGCAAATCAACGCCCTTGCGCGCACCTCAGCGTTTGCAACTGCCAGGACCACCGACTGACGAAGCGTGATTGCTGCCACCAGCTCGGCGTAAGTTGCTTCGACGGCCTCCAGTCGAGGGCCCCAATCGGTGTCTGCGTGCGGCCACGCGAGTAGCACCGCGGCTTGTGGCTCCCACTCGGCGGGAAAGCGGAACTCGGCGGTCATTGGCTATCGAACGGGTTTGGCTCAGTCGCGAGGATTGCGGATGGGAGCAGTGAGGCAGATGGGATCATTGAGGCAACGGGCTCAGCCGACTGGCTTTGGACCCGTTTCGAGTGGACTTGCCTTGCGAACCACGGAGTTCACCACGTGGTTGTTTTCGAAGTAGACGGAAAAATCCGCATAGTCCCAGCGGGTGATCGGCGGCTGCACGGCAGAGGCACCACCTACGGCAGCGTGCTTGCGCACGGGCGCTCCAAACTGCGCTTCAACCTGAGTCATCAATTGGCCGCGGTCGGGCATCACCACTCCGGTCGACGCTTCGACGCGCTCGATCAGCAACACGTCTTCGCGGACCTGAGCGTAGCTTGAGAACGCAGTCATCAGCGCACACACAGCAATCAAAGTCATCGAACGGTTCATGGTCATGCTCCGGGCTGGCGAAAGTAAAAGTTTGTCAGAACTGGGCGGCGCTGACCATGCATTGCATTCAGCGCTGCCTTCTAAACACAAAGGGCCGCATCAAGCGGCCCTTCGTTGCAGACTTTTCGCGGAGAAGATCAGCGCTGACGCGCTTTGAACCGCGGATTGCTCTTGCAGATGACAAACACTTTGCCGCGACGGCGAACGACTTTGCAATCACGATGACGGGATTTTGCTGACTTTAAGGAGGAGAGGACTTTCATGGCACGTGCCTTGGGCTGGGGTGTCTGGTAGCCGCCAAGGATATCAGTCACTTGCGACGAGTGCAAAGCCATCAGCCGCAGTCAACTGCCCTTGGGCTGAAATTCGCTCGATTCACGCCGCAAAGTCACTCCCCCGGCAAAGCGATTGCAACGCCAAACTGGCGTCCTTGCGGCTTGTCATTCCGGCTGTGCGCCGCTCGGAAAATCCCGCGCATTGGCGTCTGTGTCGGTCGCACAGTGGACTCCGCTCCTTGCTATGGGAGCGCGAGCCGCTTGAGCATATCAAGCACGGATTAGATCGAATCGTGCTGGACGAAACGCTGCCTCAAGTGATCTGCTTTGAGAACGTGAATGTTGAGCGCGGAAACTCCCGAAGTCCGTGACAATGAAGACCGGGACAATAAGCCCCGCGATTTCGCAACTGGAGCAAGGCGATGAACACAGTGCGCGCCAATGGGTGGTGGTTGCTGCTGGCCTTGACGGCGCTCAATGTTCTGAACTTTACCGATCGCTACCTGATCGTCGCTTTCTCCACCCGCATCGTGCCCGAGCTGGGACTGACCAACCTGCAATTCGGGCTTTTGACGGGTATCGCGTTTACCTTGGTCTACACGCTGTTTGGCTTGGTCCTCGGTTCACTGGCAGATCGCGTTCACCGCCCGCGTTTGATCGCCGCCGGTTTGCTGGTTTGGAGTCTGGTCACTGTCATCACCGGATTCACTCGCAGCTTTTTGCAGATGGCGTTGGCGAGGATGTGCGTCGGCATCGGCGAAGCAGCGTTGACGCCTGCGGCGATATCTATGCTCGCAGATGGCTTTGCGCCGTCGCGACGGGCGCTGGCCAATGGCATTTATTACCTGGGCATTCCCATCGGTATCGGCGGCAGCTACATCTTTGCGGGCTTGTTTGGTTCGCAACTCGGTTGGCGCGGCAGCTTCATTGCGCTCGGTGTCGTTGGAGTGATCGCCGCGGTGTTGGTGGCGTTGTTTATGCGTGATCGCCATCGCGAGGGCGCGCGCGCTGTTGCGGGCGGAAGTTTGCGCGAAAGCTGGGCTGCCGTGGCCCAGGAGTTGCGGCGCAATCGTGCGCTGCGCCTGATCCTGTTTGGCTGCATTGCATCCAGCTGCGTGCAGGGTGCCGCCGTGCTGGATCTGCTGTGGTGGGTGCGCGAGCGTGGCTTTGCCGAGGCCACGGCGCAGCGCCTGAATGGTTTGATGTTTCTGCTGGGCGGCGTTTTTGGAGCGCTGCTCGGCGGCTGGGGCGGTGATCGAATGGAGGCACGCGTGGTCGGTGGTCGCTTACGTTTTCTGGTCGTCGCGTATGCCGTCGGCATCCCGCTGATGTTGGTGTTCCGTCTGTTACCTGCCGATAGCGTGCTGTTCCTGCCGTTCGCCTTTCTCGGCAACGCGGTGTTCATGCTGGTGTTCGGCCCGGCGTTGGCGACCCTGCAGACCATCGTGCCCGCCTCCATGCGCGCCGCCACCATCGCCTTGTTCGTATTGGTCACTTCATTGATTGGCTCGGCAGGTGGCTCAGCCTTGGTCGGCGGCTTGGCGGATGCGTTTACGGCAGCCGGCCAAAGTGAGCCGATCACCTTGGCCATCATCGCGACGCAGAGCATTGGCTTGCTGACCGTGCCACTTTTCCTACTCGCGGCTCGATGCATTACCCCCGCGTGGAAGGCGGCAGCCGCCGCTGACGCGGCTGCCGAGGCGCGCGCCACTTTGGCGCGCTGAGCGAAGCGGGCTTAGCCCCATTGCTGTTTCGCCACCGGACCGAATCGGGCGACCGAATCGCGCCTTCCGGTGCTCCCACAAAAGCGCAATGCGGGCTGCTCAGCGTTGAGTTTCAGGCAATCGTTGTGCGATAGCCCAAGGCGACTCGCTGCCGAGCCTACCTCACACCACCTCGAACAATCCTGCGGCACCTTGTCCACCACCGATGCACATGGTCACGACGACAAACTTGGCGCCGCGACGCTTACCTTCGATCAGGGCATGACCGACCAGGCGTGCGCCGGAAACGCCATAGGGATGGCCGACAGCAATTGCGCCGCCGTTGACGTTGAGTCGCTCCATCGGGATGCCCAAGCGGTCGGCGCAATACAGCACCTGCACGGCGAAGGCTTCGTTGAGTTCCCACAGGTCTATATCGGCCACGGTCAGACCCGCGCGCGACAACAATTTCGGCACCGCGAATACCGGGCCGATGCCCATTTCATCGGGCTCGCAACCGGCGACCGCGAAGCCACGGAACACGCCCAGTGGTTGCAGACCACGTTGCGATGCCAGCGCTGCATTCATCACCACGACCGCTGAACTGCCGTCGGAGAATTGGCTGGCATTGCCTGCCGTGATGACGCCGCCAGCGACCGCAGAGCGAATGCCGCGCACTGCTTCCAGCGTGGTATCGGCGCGAATGCCCTCGTCGGCTGAGATGGTCACTTCCGTGGAGGACAACTGGCCGGTGGTCTTGTCGGCCGCACCCATGGTCACCGTCATCGGCACGATTTCCGCGTCAAAGCGTCCCGCAGCCTGCCCAGCAGCAGCCAATTGTTGACTGCGCACGCCATATTCGTCCTGCCGGTCTTTGCCGACGGCGTAGCGCTTGGCGACGTTTTCCGCCGTCTGCAACATGTTCCAGTAGATTTCGGGCTTGTGCCGGGCCAGCCACGGGTCGGCGAGCATGTGCTGGTTCATTTCGGCCTGCACGCAGGAAATGCTCTCCACGCCACCGGCGACAAATACATCCGCTTCGCCAGCGATGATGCGTTGCGCGGCGGTTGCAATCGTCTGCAGTCCGCTTGCGCAGAATCGATTGATGGTCATGCCCGGCACGCTGACCGGGCAACCCGCGCGCAAGGCGATCTGGCGGGCGATGTTGACGCCCGTCGCGCCTTCGGGATTGGCGCACCCCATCAGTACGTCTTCGACTTCTGCGGGATCAATTCCGGCGCGGGCGATGGCGTGCTGCACGCTGTGCGCGCCGAGGGTGGCGCCATGAGTCATGTTGAATGCGCCTTTCCAACTCTTGGCGAGCGCGGTGCGGGCGGTGGATACGATGACGGCGTCAATCATGGCGATGTCCTTTCGATATTTGGCATTAGGTCAACGATTTACCAGCAGCGGCGAGTTCAGCCAGCAGCGGTGCCACCGTCCACGCTCCCGCTTGGCGGTTGTCGGTGTCGGCCTTCGCGTAGCGATTCATCGCACGCACCACATTGAACAGCCCCACTTCGTCCGCATAGCGCATCGGGCCGCCACGAAAGGGCGGAAAGCCATAACCGAACAGGTAAACGATGTCGATATCGCTGGCTTTGTTGGCGATGCCCTCGCTAAGAATCAGCGCGCCCTCGTTGACCAGCGAGTAGACCAGTCGCTCAACAATTTCCTGATCGCTGATGGATCGCCGTGTGATGCCCAACGACGCCGAATGCGCAACGACCATGGCGTCGACTTCAGCATTCGGATAGGCCTTGCGATCGCCCACTTTGTAGTCGTACCAGCCCGCGCCGGTCTTCTGCCCAAAGCGACCGCGCTCGGCCAAAAGGTCGGCTGATTTCGAGTAGGTCAACTCCGGGCGCTCCACATAGCGGCGCTTGCGGATGGCCCAGCCAATATCGTTGCCCGCCAGATCGCTCATGCGGAACGGGCCCATCGCGAAACCGAACTTCTCCATCGCCGCGTCCACTTGCGCGGGCAGCGCACCTTCGTCGAGCAGGAAGCCGGCTTGACGGCTGTACTGCTCGATCATCCGGTTGCCGATGAAGCCATCGCAGACGCCGGAAACCACCGCCGTTTTGCGGATCTGCTTGGCCACGGCCATCACCGTCGCCAACACATCGACGGCCGTGGCCTTGCCGCGAACCACTTCCAGCAGCTTCATCACATGCGCCGGGCTGAAGAAGTGCATGCCGACGACGTCCTGCGGTCGCTTGGTGAAACCAGCAATCTGGTCGAGGTCGAGCGTTGACGTGTTGGAAGCGAGGATCGCGCCTGTCTTGGCGACAGCATCCAGCTGGCTGAACACCTGCTGTTTGACGCCCATATCTTCAAACACGGCCTCGATGATCAGGTCCGCATCGGCCAGGTCGGCGTAGTCGAGTGTGCTGCTGAGTTGCGCCATTCTCCGCGCCCGCTTCTCTTCGGTCAGCGAACCCTTTTTGACGTGGCCCTCATAAGTCTTCTTGATGGTGGCAACGCCGCGCTCCAGCGCTTCGGCCTTGGTTTCGAGAATCACTACCGGCAAGCCGGCGTTGAGGAAGTTCATCGCGATGCCGGCGCCCATGGTGCCGGCGCCGATCACGCCCACTTGGCGGATGGCTCGTTTCGGCGTGTCGTCGGGCACATCGGGAATTTTTGATGCCGCGCGCTCGCCGAAAAATGCATGTCGCAATGCGCGTGATTCCGCCGACATCATCAGTGCGACAAAGCCTTCGCGCTCTGCCGCCAAGCCATCGTCGAAGCGCTTCTGCACGGAGGCCTTGACGGCCTCGATGCACTTCAGCGGTGCCGGATAGCCCTTGGCCATCGCGCCGACGGTATTGCGCGCGACCGCGATGAAGGCCTCGGCATTGTCATGCTTCACTCGGATGTCGCGCAGGCGCGGGTGTACCCGCTTCTCGGCCGCGCGCTCCTTGGCGAATGTGACGGCGCCCGCGAGCAAATCGCCATCGATGATTTTGTCGAACAGCTTCTGGCCGGGGATCTGCGCCAGCACTTCACTGTTAACGGGGTTGCCGGAGACGATCATGTTGAGCGCCGGCTCCAAACCAATCGCCCGTGGCAGGCGTTGTGTGCCACCCGCGCCAGGCAGCAGCCCGATCTTTACTTCCGGCAGTGCGACCTGCGTGCCGGCTGAGGCCACCCGATAATTCGCACCCAATGCCAGTTCCAGCCCGCCGCCCATGCACACCCCATGCACCGCGATCACCACAGGCTTGGTGCTTTCTTCCAGCATCGCGATAAGCGAATGCAGGTTGGGCTCTTGCAACATCTTCGGCGTATTGAACTCGCGGATATCAGCACCACCAGAAAACGACGGGCCAGCACCCGCGATGATGATCGCGACCACTGCGTCGTCGACTTGCGCGCGCTCAAAACCATTGCCAATCGCGCGGCGAGTATCAATGCCCATGCCGTTGACCGGCGGATTGTCCAAGGTGATGACGGCAACCCCGTCGTGGATGGCGTAGTGGGCAGTCATGATGTCCTCAAGGGTGGCAAGCGGATGACGGGTATGGCGAACCGACGCGCATGCGCGTCGGACCAGAGCAATTCGAGAGTGGTATCTGCGTATGCGCTTATCCGCGCCCGGTTCGCCGATAGCAGCGCGCCAACCAAGGGTTCGCTTCGGTGGGGCGCAGGTTACGCCGCGCAGCGTGAGCCGCAGGTGCGCCGAGGACGCTGGTTGGACGATTCGCCACATTGACTCCTAATGAGTCATTCCACAACTATGAATCATGCTACCAGACTTGCTTTCAGAATCGTTAGGGCAGGACGGCAATCATGCGTCCGCCGAACACAGGCTCAGGCACAACAAGCCCGTCGCCAAGCGGGCTAGTATGGGGCGTAGCCAAATGGCACTTACTCAAGCGCAAGCGCCAAACAATCGTCATTTCGGTGAAGGCCGGAATCCAGCACTTCCGGCCAGTAACAAAGCTTAAACAGCACTGGATCCCGGCTTTTGCCGGGATGACGAGCCTTAAGTAAGTGCCATTCGGGTTTAGCCGCAACTAGGCTTCCCAATCAGGAGTGTCGCGCATGAGCGCAGCGTTATGAATGAATCGACCGAAATCCGCGTCACCCTTCAGTTGGAAGAAGGCTATGCCTTCCGGGTTCACTTCGAAGGCACCGATCTCGATGATCTGCACACCGACGAGCCAGCGCCGCTGGGTGCCGGCAGCGGTCCCGGCCCCTCGCGCCTGTTGTTGGTCGCCATCGCCAACTGCCTGTCGGCCAGCCTGTTGTTTGCCATGCGCAAGTTCAAGAACTCGCCCGGCTCACTGCACACCGTCATCACCGCCCGCAGCGAGCGCAACGCCGAAGGTCGCTGGCGCATTCCAAAGGCGCAAGTGGAGCTGCAGTTGGCCGAAGGCTCCGGCAGCCATGAGCATTTGCAGCGCATCCTTGAGCAGTTCGAGAATTACTGCGTGGTCACCCAAAGCGTGCGCGAAGGCATCGAAGTCGAGGTCACGGTGAAAGACGCAGACGGCCGCGTTCTGTTGGGCGACAAGAGCTTTGAGGGCGGCTCGTGAGCGACACGCTGCAGCTGGCATGCCCGCATTGCCACGCACTGAACCGGTTGCCAACCGCGCGACTCGACGCCGACCCGCGCTGCGGTCGCTGCAAGCAGGCGTTGTTCACCGGGTTTCCGGTGGCACTCGATGAAGCCAGTTTCAACGCGCACGCCGTGCGCAGCGAGCTTCCCCTGCTGGTCGATTTCTGGGCACCGTGGTGCGGACCCTGCCGCACCATGGCCCCGCAATTCGAAGCCGCCGCCAGCCGCCTTGAGCCGCAAGTCCGTCTAGCCAAGGTCAACACAGAAGCCCAGCAAGCACTCGGCGCCCGATTCGCGGTGCGCAGCATTCCCACCTTGATCCTGTTTCGCGGCGGACACGAACTGGCGAGGCAAAGCGGTGCAGTGGGAGTGCCGGAGATTATGCGGTTTGCTTATGAGGCGCTGACGGATAAGGGGTGAGGGGGAGGCTCCCAAGCGAATGCTTGCTGTGGCCGGCAGGCGGAAAGCGGGAGATTGAGGTGGCGAATGTCGTTGAATCCCGGCGGTTGTCCTCGTGTTGATACGCTGAAAAGCTAATTCCACACCAACATGAAGGAACTGCGCTTCGATGCCGTTGGCGGGGTCTGCCGCGTTGCCTTCGCTTTCGACCCGCGCCGCCATGCCGTGCTGCTGGTGGCAGGCGATAAGTCCGGAGGCAGCGAAAAGCGCTTCTAAACTCGATTGATTGCCGAGGCCGACCAACGTTCGACGCTCACCTGCAACGCACTGCTCCGAAGAGGAAATGACCATGGCACGCACGCTTGCCGACAAGATTCAGCAACTGCCCGTCACCCGTCGCAAGAAGGTTGAAGCCCGCGCGGCAGAATTGATGGTCGAGGAGATGTCCCTGTGCGACCTTCGCAAGGCATAGCCTTATCGGTGCGATGCCCCGCGTTTTTTAGCTTCGAAACATAGAGCGAGATTGCAGGAGCTTCTTGACACCCACCTTTGCGATCGCGCGAAGGGGGGACGTCGAGCACCCTCGTCGCTGCGAAGCTTGGGTGATTAGCTATGGGTGTCCAGCTCTGGGTGTCCAGCTTTGCAGTTGCAGCTTTGCAGTTGTGGGAGCGCCGGAAGGCGCGATGCTCTACGCCACCGGATTGATCCAGGCGGCCAAATCGCGCCTTCCGGCGCTCCCACAACTGCAAAGCTCAGTCTTCCGCGCCGCCTATTCCCAGACGAGTTGCTTCTGCATAGCGCTGATCAAAGTACGGCTCCAGCTTTCGCCAGAAACCAGCGTTCATCGCGTTGCCTTGATGCGCTTGAAGGTGGGCATCAAGTTCAGCCAAGGCTGCATCAAAGGCGGCACGGTCGGCGTCCAAAAACGCCAAGTAGGCCCGCACATGCGCATTCCAGCGAAAGTCCGCGTCCTGTGCCTCGCTCGAATTCAGGCTTGCGCGCGCCGCTGCAAGAGCCTCGTTGGTCTGTCCTGATTCGCCCCGCAGCTGCGCGACATGCCAGATCAGCGACCTCTGTTTGGCACCGTTGTGCGCTTGGTATCGCTCGATGAGATCGGCCGCCTGACGGGGACAACCTGCCTCAGCCAATACTCGAAATCCCGACCCTTCGGTCTGATCGAAATGTGGGTAGTCCAACGCCATGCTGGGTTCCACCAGTTCGGCGTAGCGCGCGTCGCAATCCGCATCCGGTTTCGCCGAAACAACGGCAGCAAGAAATAGAATGGCAAAGATCATGGGGGCGTCTCACATTGGTGCTTTCAATCGAAAGGGAAGGGCGTGGGTCGGGTCTAACGTGCAAGCCAGACAAGTCAGCCAAGCGATTGACACCTGCGAGAGTCAAACTTGCTCGCTGGAAGCTCCCTCGTCGGAGTCTTCCTCGTCCGGCCCGCACCACCAGACATGTCCATCCACGCGCTCAGGAAGTTTGCACTCCCGCGTTTCGATGCCGTCAACTGATCGGTTTCTACTGCTAGCGACCCAAGCCTTAAGCAGTTTTTCCACTGATTTGCGACTCTGCGCGGCGATGCCCAGGTTGCGGTCGGGCTGCCAATCACCGACTTTTGGCGTGTCGTGTCGATGCGGCGTGCCGTAGCTGCAGCGTAGGCAGTGGTAAGTGACACTTTGGGTCCAATCCTCGGCGTAACCGAGGCCCGGTGCGGTGGCATCCAGCAAGGCTTGCAAGTCGTCGGGGCTCGCGCAGCTAACGAAGACAACAAAGGTCTGGAACTCTGAAACAGTCAGCCTTGCCAGTTCGTTGAAAACCGCCACCTTTCTGCCTTCGCCTTCGCCTTCGCCGTCGAACCGATAGCCGGTGGCAGCGCCGTCATGCAGCACGATGTCACCGAACCGATGGCCACTCTCGGGCAGGGGGACGTTGAGCAGTCGAGCGCGCACGGGGTCGATACGGCGCGCGAAAAGCGTCTCGCCTGCGCCCCACGGATTGAGGCGGACCACGGCCACCCCATAGTCGTGCTCGATGGGGCCTGCTCCTTCGGGTACTCGAACGTTGCAGGCAGCCCATAGTCTTCGGGTTTGCGACCATTCACCAAGCGCGGTCGCGGCGATCGCCGCATTCCAGTGTTCAGCTTCGCCCACTTCTTCGCTGAGCTCAATGGCGCGCAGGTTGTGGTGCAGCGAGGTCGGCCAGTCGAGCAGGTACTTGTGAGCCAGCCCGCGCATGTAATGGTAAGACGCGTTCTCCGGCTCGTTTCGCAGCAGTGCAGCGAAAGCGACCGATGCATCCGTCAGCGCACCGCTGTCCATGGCGGCGTAAGCGCTTTGATGCAGTTCCGCAGATTCGTCGAGCTTGGTGGTCGTCATCGGTGGCGTGCGTGGCGAATGGATCGGTGAGGGTAAGCCTTCTTTGCCGCGTGCTCAGGCGGGGAAGGAGATCGGGTCAAGCCCGAAGTTTGCCAAAATTTCGCTGCCGGAGGTGTTGCGCCCAGCCAAACCGGAAGCAAGCAGTCGGGTGGTGTTCGCGCGGCCGTCGCATTGATCGTGCTTTCCGCCGCTGACCTGCTCACCCGTGGCATCGATGGGTTACGTGCGGAATTGCCAGCGCGCTGGCGAGACAAGCTGCCGGACAACCCGCTTTGCGCCGTTAGCGTGGTGGCGGCCGCGCTCGGTGGCGCGCTGCCGAATTTGCTCGATGCATCGTTTGAGCTCACTTTCGGTATCACGACCAGGTGTTTTGCGGTCGCCACATTGCTGGCCTGGTCGCCATCCTTTGCGTGGCGCGGCGTCTTGATCCCCACTGCATTCGCCATATTCGTCGCATTGGCTGCGCGGCTGGACGGTGAATTGTCGGCGGTGAATTGTCGCAGCCACAAAGCGCGGCCTCCGCTATCGCCTTGGCTTGGACCTTGCTCGCCCACTGGGCCGTGCTCAGTCGCCCTCAAGAGGCGCTGAATCTTTATCGCGCGCCGGCAAAGGCTTTCTTGCCGAAGGCCGCGTTTGGCTGGATTTGCGCTGCGCTGTTCATCAAGGGCGTGCTGTTCTTCGTGGCTGCCGTCTGGTTGCTCAGCCTGCCGCACACCTATGTGGCGCAATTATTTGGAAACGTTACCCGCTTTGCCAACACCACACTCGCCTTTGCGTTGGGAGCGGGCGTTTTGTTCAAGGAACTCGGCCAGCCTTGGTTCTTCTGCTTGCTGCGGGCACCCATCCCGGCCGCCACTGTGCAGGGCTGTCTGGTCGATTGTCGAAACTGCGCTGGTTGCGCGTTTCGACGTCAAAAGTCTGATCAAACCCGCGTTGAGAGGCCGGTCAGGTCTCCAGCAAACTGCGCAGCATCCACGCGGTCTTCTCGTGGACTTCCAGTCGACGGGTCAGCAAGTCTGCGGTGGGTTGGTCGTTATTCTTCTCAACCAACGGAAACAGGCTGCGCGCCGTGCGCGCCGTGGCTTCTTGCGCTTCGACCAGATGCACGATCATGTCGTCAGCCCTGGGCACACCCTCGACTTCCTTGAACGAAGCGAGCTTGACGAACTGCTTGTAAGTGCCAGGTGCCGGATGACCCAGCGCGCGAATGCGTTCGGCAATGTCGTCCAGAGCGGTCCACTGCTCGGTGTACTGCTGCATGAACATGATGTGCAGGCTGTTGAACTGCGGCCCGGTGACGTTCCAATGAAAGTTGTGAGTCATCAGATACAAGGTGTAGCTATCGGCCAGCAGGGTCGACAGGCCATCGGAAATGGCCTTGCGTTGATCCTCGCCGATGCCGATGCCGATGCCGATGCCGACCTGCCGCTTCTTGTTTGACTTTTTCATTGGTAAACTCCTGTGGGGTTTCAGCCATGGATCCTTAGCGGCCATTGAACACCAAGTGATGACGCCCCCGCCGCCGCGCTGTTTCAATTTGTCCAAGTAACTTGGCGGCATTCCCGCAACGTTCGATCCCGGACCGAGAACGTAACCCGGATTCCGCTTCGCTGCATCTGGGCTAGGCTGCCGGCAGCCTGTCGGGCATACGTGGTCGAGGCGATAGTCGACTGCGCGAGGACAGTTTTTGGACGCGTACACCCATGGATTCAATAGACACGGACACTAGCGAAAGGTAGGCTTGCCGCGTCATTGGGGAGTAGCCGCCTCCGTATCGGAGGAGCGCACGTCAACACACTTGGTCAGCAGACCATGGCGTACGCAGCATTTGCCGGGCGAGACCTTTGACCTTGTTGTCCACAGCCGGGGTTGGCGATGGACGGCAGGGTCATTGGTTTTCAGATCGCCAGCCCCTCAGGACATTTTCGTGGAAGCATTAATCGCCTCATTTGGCATGGTTGCCATTGCCGAGATCGGGGACAAGACCCAGTTGCTGTCATTCGTGCTTGCCGCGCGATTTCGCGGTCAGCACTGGCGAATCATCGCCGGCATCTTCGTCGCCACCGTCATCAACCATGCGTTCGCTGCGGCCGTGGGCGACTGGGTCGCGGGCCATGTCAGCGCCGATGTGATGCGTTGGGTACTTGGACTTGCCTTTCTGGCCTTTGCGGCCTGGGCTCTGATTCCCGACACCCTCGATGACGACGGCGCGAAACCGCCCAGATACGGCGCATTTCTAACCACGCTGGTGCTGTTTTTTCTCGCCGAGATGGGCGACAAGACCCAGCTTGCCACGGTTGCGCTGGGGGCCAAATACAGCAGCCTTGCCATGGTAGCGATCGGCACCACGCTCGGCATGATGGCCGCCAACGTGCCGGCGGTGCTCATTGGGGAGAAGCTCGCAGAGCGATTCCCGGTTTCAAAGATGCGCTTCGTGGCCGCTGCGATCTTTGCGCTGTTTGGTCTGCTCATCCTGTTGAAGGTCGACTTTGGACTCGGCTTGGCGGGCTTGTGACCGTGCGGGTTGCCGGCGGTTGCATGCCGGCAATGCGTTAGAGCACCTCGCGCAAGGTCGTTTTTGCAGCCTCGAAGGCATGCTCGCCCGAGTGCATGATGCCAAGCGGTAGGGCGGGTCTCGACCCGCCATCAAACCACTTCACAGGCTTCCTCGCAGTAGACTTCCGGAAGTGCTCACGACGGGTGAACAAACTTGCGAAATCTGCCCGCGATAGTTTTGGCTTGTGCGTTTTTGTTGCCTGTCGCCGCATCAGCGCAAATGGTGATCGCCGATCGCGAACAGGTGGCTTCGGATCGGCCGGAAGCGTGGGCGATGAATTTTGCGGTTTCCAGTACGTTGATGAACGCCTTCGGAGCGCTTCCCGAATTGCACGCGGGCGAGTGGCAGACCGCCCTCGAACTGGCCGAGGTGCCGCACCTGACGACGGCACAACAACGTGTCGGTTTTGGCGGCGAAAAGGCTGAGGACCTCAACAAGCTGCCCGTGTTCGGACGCGTGCGCGTGTGGTTGGGTTTGCCCGCTGGCTGGGTGGCGGAACTGGGTGTCACGCCGCCGCTGAGAATCAACGGCACCAAGGCCAGCGACTTGATCGCGCTGGCGGTTGGAAAGCGAGTGATCGATCAGCCGGCATGGTCGCTGTCGGCGCGGCTGTACGGCCAGCATGGTCGCGTCGAAGGCGACATCACCTGTCCTGCCGAACTGGCCGGTCCATTCGACGCGACCAGCAACCCGTTCGGCTGTGTCGCGGCGTCAAGCGACCGCATCTCACTCAACTATTACGGGCTCGATCTGACCGCCGCGAAGCATGCCGATCCGTGGGCTTGGCACGCCACCGTGGGAGCGGTGCGCAGCGAGCCCGAGGTGCAAGTCGATGCATTGGTGTTCAGCGTGCGTGATCGCTCGCGCGTGCTCAGCCGGTCGCTGCTGCCATATCTGGCGGTGGGCGCGCAGCGCTCGTTGAATGCGCGTTGGAGCGTCGGCGCGGAGTGGCTGTACGTGCCGCTGGAAGTGCAACGCACCTTGGACAGTGGAACTGAAGGTGACCCTTACCTTGGGCTGCGTTTGCAGGTGCGGTATGCGTTGAAGTGATTGGGGTTGAGAGCAGGGCCTAGGGCGGACACTAATTGCGACAGCTCGCAGGCAAGCGCGAAGCCCGCACATCCGAGCTGCAGGTCCAATTGTCATCGGGGTCCCGAAGCAGCCAGATGTGCTGGCCGTCGGTGGCGTAGTTGTCGGCTATTGGACCCAAGGTGATATCGATCTGGCAGAGGCCGTCTGCGGTTTCGGCGAGCCCGATCTGCTTCACGTACTGGCTGCTTGGTGCTTCCATCTGCAGTTCTGCCCAGTCGCTGGGGCAACGCCCATTAGTGGCGACGAATTCGCTGACTGCGATCTTCGCCGAGGACGCGCTGAACAGCGTTTCCGAAATCCGGGCGCGTCCGGTGTAGTCGGAATAGGCCGGAATGGCGATGGCCATGAGAATGCCGAGGATGGCAATGCCCGGTATCAGCAACACCAGGGCGATCACCAGACAGCCTGTAGGTCCGGTTTTTTGCCGCTCGGGCTCGTTGGTGAAGGCCCAGCGATCCACCACATAAGTGCTGGCAATGAGGTCGTGCAGGGCCTGTTTTTTTGCGGTGAAACCGGCCATGAAAAAACCGATATACAAAGTCAGATAACTGAGGGCCGCCGCAGCCCAGCGGCCCAAGGCATGCATGAAGCTGAGCGGTCGACCTTCCAGGTCGCAGACCTTGATGCCGATGATGCGCTTGCCCAAGGTGGCTTGCGCAGCCGAGCTTTCCAAGCCTGCGTAGTAGAGCGGCGCGGCGATGAAGTACAGCACGTAGTAGATGCCTTGCGCGGCAGCCACAAACTCATCGCCACCACTGTCGAACGTGAACAATCCCAACGGGATCGCGATCATCATCATCACGATCATCAGGGCGACACCGACGATGATGCTGTCGATGATCAAAGCCGCCCAGCGGCGCAAGAAACCCGCGTGGACCACGTATTCGCTGCGTGCCTGCAACTCGGATTGAGTGAACTCTGGAGCGGCGGCGCGCGGTGGGGCGTAGGGTGTTGCCGCGGCAGCAACAGGCGCGGCTCGCGGCGCTGTTGGCGGCGCGTCGGGCACAGCCGTGGTCGCCTGAATGAGGCCGAGACTTTGCATGTGCATGGATAGCGGCTGCCAGTCGCCCATGCCATCGCGCCACACCAGGCTGGCGGCATCGAGCTTGCCTTGGGCGTGCAGGGCGACGATGCGCTCACTCCCGACCGGCCCCAATTGTTGACCGTCAATCGCGTAGTACCACTGGTGCATGGAGTTCCCCATCTAGGCGCAAGCGTTGCCGCAGCGCGCGTATTGCTGTTGGCCGCGACATCGCTGGCCGCAGGCATGATCGATGTTTGCATGCGTTCTCGCAATGCGAGAAGCGATGGCGTGTGGAAGCGGGAGGTGCTTTGCAGTGTAAGGACAAACGCGCTGCGACCCATGCAGTTGAGTTACCGCCAGCTTTTGTGGGAGCGGCGGAAGCCGCGAAGGATATTGCTACGAGGCTGATCATTTCGCGGCTCCCGCCACTCCCACAGAAGGCTTGCAAAGCCTCGGCAACGAGAAATGTGCTGCCACCCATGCAGTTGAGTTACCGCCAGCTTTTGTGGGAGCGGCGGAAGCCGCGAATTCGAGGCGAGAGGGCAGTCCTTTCGCGGCTTCCGCCGCTCCCACAACAGCCGTCTCCTCCTAAGCCCTGCAGCGAGGCGGGTACTGGCAATTCATTCAGGCAAAAAAAACCGCCGGTGTGACCCGGCGGGGTTGGGAGGGAGACGGCGCGCTATTGCTTGCGCTGTTGGAGAGAGGTGGCCTAGAGCACTAACAACCCTTAGAAGCGGTAGTTCACACCGAACAGGTAGTTGCGCCCGTATTCAAAGTACTGGCGCGGACGATCCTCGATGTTATCGAAGTTGGAGCGGAACGGCTCGTCACCCAAGTTGCTGACTTGAAACAGGAATGACATGTTCTTCAAAGCGCCATTCTGAATCTGGTAGCCAAGCTGCAGATCCTGCACCGACTCACCTTCAAAGAAAATGCGCGTACGGTCGCCACCGAAGCCTTGTACCTCGCCGAGGAACTGTGAGCGCGAACGCCGACTGGCGCGGACCGAGAAACCAAAGCGCTCGTAGTACACGGTTGCGTTGGAGGTGTACTTGGAGAAGCCCGGCAGCGGCCCGGCTGTTTCTGGCCCGCCCGGCTGGATGCTGGTGCTGCTGTCGGTGTAGCTGGCCTGCAAACCAAAGCCTTCCAGCGGCTCCCACCACATACCAAACGGTACCGACAGCGCGTACTCGAAGCCCTTCAGCGTTCCACCTTCGCCATTGGCGGGGATATTGACGACACCCAAGGTCGACGTTGGAATGAACCGCGGCTCCGTTCCCGCCGGGATCGGAAGGCCAACGAAATCAAACAGGCTATCTTGGCTGTAGATATAGCTGCGCAGGTCTTTGTGGAACCATGCCGCCGAGATGTAGCCCTTGCCACCGAAGTATTTCTCGTAGGACACGTCCAATGCGTTGGCGATCCAGGGCCGCAGATTGGGATTGCCACCACCGCCGGAGAACACCGGACCCACAGGCAAAGGGGGCGCTAAGGTTGGTCGACCCTCGCGGTTGATGCCATAGTCTGCGCTCGCGCGCAGCTCGTCCATGCGCGGTCGCGCCATTTGCCGGCCGGCAGCAAAGCGCACCACTTGATCAGCGGGCAGCGAGAAGATCAGGTTCAAGCTGGGCAAGTAGGTGCGGTAGGTGTCTCCGCCGGTGATCGGGTCACCGACGGGATTGCCTTCGTATGTGCGGAAGCCATCGGAACCCTGATCGACGTTGATCGCTTGAAAGCCGAGGTTGCCGCGCACCGGCACCGGGCCAACTTCGGTGTCGATATTGACCTTGACGAACAGGGTCGCCAACGCCTCGTCCACGGTCCAGTTCTTGGCGGTGATGTCTTTATTGAAGTTGGGCGGCAAGTTGTACAGCGTGCCCAAGGCGCGGCGCGCGTCATAGCCGTAAATGCCGGCCAAACCCGCAAAGTTGAAGCTCGAATCACCGTTCAAATCGGATGGAATCGCCAGCTCGGTGCCGTCGCGGCAGGCAGCCAGGCATAGAAAGGCTTCGTTTGAACCGCGACTCTTTTCGCGGTCGGTGTAGTTGAAGCCGAACTCCACGGAGCTGATCGCACCGGCGTCAAAAGAGCGCTCAAGGTCCACCCGCACGGCGTTCAAGGTGTCTTCGACCTCGAAGTCTTTCAGGTAGCCATCCTGGCCCCAGCCGCCGGGATCGGTCAGCCGCAGGATCGACGGGTCGGCATAGTCAAGGCCGAAATCAAAGTCGAAAAAGCCCTCCGGATTGAATTGGATATCGATGCTGTCGCGGCGGTTGCCCGCAAGACCCGCGTAGGTTTCCAGGATGCGCTCTTCGCGGCCGGCGTCGGAGTAGCTGACATCGGTACTGACGGTCCAGTTCTCGGTGAACTTCCATTCCTGATTCCAGCCGAGTGCGAAGAGCTTGTCCTGCGCACCGTTGAAATCGTTACGTAACACCGGATCAAAATTGTTGAAGCGAGCGGCGGTGGTGGTGCCGGTAGCGGGGTTGACAGTAGAACTTACTGGGTTGCCCGCAGCGCCCCAGACCAACCCGAATTCCATGCCGCGCTTGAACTCTTCTTTGTCGAACCGTGAATAGTAGACGTCAAGAATTGTTGTGTAATCGTCGTTGGGGCGGTATTCGAGCGCGCCCATGAAGCCGTCGCGTTGATTATCGTTTTCGAAGTCGTACAGCTTGCCGCCGCCGAGCACGCCATCGGGGTAGCCCCAGGCTTCGAACTGGTGACCCTGAGACGGGTTGTTCAGGCGCGCATAACCCAGCGCGATGCCTACGGTGTTGTCGGCGAACTGGTCAATGTAGGACAGACTGAAGCGATTGCCAGTCTCTTTCTCATCTTCCAACCGATGCTGGTCGCCACGCGCGTTGATCGCGATGGCGCGACCTGGGAAGTTGAGTGGCCGCACGGTTTGCAGATCGACCGTGCCGGACAAGCCTTGGCCGACCAAGCTGGAATCAGGTGTCTTGTAAACGATGACCTGGTTGACCAGTTCGGACGGGTACTGGTCGAACTCGACGCCACGATTGTTGCCAAGGCTGACCTGCTCGCGACCATTCAACGTGGTCGTGGAGAAGTCGCCAGCAAAGCCGCGGATGTTGATTTCCTGGGCACGACCGCGATCACGCTGGGCGGTCAAGCCGGGCAGGCGAGCGATGGAATCGGCGATGCTGGTGTCGGGCAGCTTGCCAATGTCTTCCGATGAAATGGCTTCGACGATGGAAGTGGAGTCCCGTTTGGAATCGATGGCGTTCTCGATACCGGCGCGGATGCCGGTGACGACCACCGCGTCAAGCTCTTGGGCTTTTGCCCTAGCCTCTTTCTCTTCCTGGGTGAGTTCAGCATCGGCCTCAGCCTCTTGTGCATAAGCACCTGCCGACATCGCCATCAGCGCTGAAGCCAGCGCTACGCTCAGCACGTTTCTACTCAGACTCAGATTCAGATTCAACATCTGCCCCTCCCACTGGGTGATTACTTCAAATTTCGGTTGTTCGACGCCGGTGCGGGTTGCCCCAAACCCGGTCAGAAAACCGTACTGCGTGCTGACGCTTTTTAACGCCTTCGCAACGTTTGAAGATGTTAGCGGTAGCCCCTGTAAACGTGCGGATGCTGCATACGTATTCATCTGCGGTTACGGCAAACGACTGCCCAGAAAGGGCCTTGCGGGTGAAATAGTTGGTGTCATTCGGCGCCATGGCGAGCGCTGTCTGATAGCTGCCGGTGACGCAGGTTGAGAGATCAATGCGCGTCTTGCGGTCGCCCTATTCGCCAGCGTTGCAGACGCCAGTCAGCTCAATCACGGCAACCCAGAAGGCCAGAAACGATGCCGCAGTCACCGCGTTTTGCACCATCCTGGACCAGGCGCTGGTTTGGCGCGGTGGGTTTGGCCGCCGTTTCCTCAATGGCTTTGGCTGCGCAGCCAGGTACACCGGCAATCGACACCGGTCTGCATGTTGCCTCGCCCGATTGGCGTGACCAGATCATCTATTTCCTGATGATCGACCGCTTCGCAGATGGCGACAGCAGCAACAACGATCAAGGCGGCAAAGAGTTTGACCCGGAGGATCGTCGACGCTACAGCGGCGGCGATCTGGCAGGTGTTGAGCAGCGACTTGAATACATCCAAGGTCTTGGCGCGACAGCGGTTTGGATCACGCCGCCGGTGGCGCACCAATGGTGGGACGGTGATGTCGGTTACGGCGGCTATCACGGCTATTGGGCGGAAAATTTCAAGGCCGTCGACGCACATTTCGGAAGCCTTGCCGACTATCAGCAACTGTCGCGTGGGCTGCACGGACGCGGCATGTATCTGATTCAAGACATCGTGCTCAACCACACCGGCAACTTTTTCACCTACGACGGTGCCTGGGACGGCAAACGGCCGAGCCACAACTACCGCCGCAATCAGAACACCACACCCGTGCGCGCACCCAGCCAGTGGCCATTCTCATTGAACAATCCGCGCCGCCGTGCAGATCTCGAAGCGGCGGTCTACCACTGGACGCCAAACATCGTCGACTTCAGCAAGCTCGAACAGGAGCGCGATTTCCAGCTTGCCAATCTCGACGACCTCAACACCGAAAGTCCCCTGGTGCGGCAAGCGCTGCGGGATAGTTACGGGCATTGGATTCGCGAAGTCGGCGTCGACGCCTTCCGGCTTGACACCGCTTATTACGTGCCGCCGGAGATGCTGCGCGATTTTCTCGACGCCGACGATGCCAAGGCCCCAGGCGTGATGCAGGTGGCCAAAGCCAGCGGCCGCGAGGCATTTCATGTATTCGGCGAAGGTTTTGGCATTGATCGCGCCGGCGAAGAGGTGCAGATGCGCAAGATCGAGCGCTATGCGACCGAACCCGATGGCCGACCGTTGTTGCCGGGGATGATCAACTTTCCCCTGTATGGCAGTTTGAACGATGTGTTTGCACGCGGACGCCCCACCGCTGAATTGGGCGACCGCATTCACCGGGTGATGAGCGTGCATCGCGATCCGCATCGCATGCCGACCTTTGTCGACAACCACGATGTGGATCGCTTTCTGGCTGGCGGCAGCGAGGCCGCGCTGCGACAAGCCTTGCTGTTGATCATGACCCTGCCGGGCATTCCGACGATTTATTACGGCACCGAGCAGGGATTCAAGCAGCCGCGGCAAGCGATGTTTGCGGGCGGTTTTGGTGCCGGCGGCCGCGACCATTTCGACGCGAAATCCGCGCTGTATGGATATTTGGCCAAGGTCACGGGTTTACGGCGTGCGCATCCGGTGTTGTCGCGCGGCGTGCCGACGATCTTGGGTGACTCGGCCGCTGGCCCTGGTGCCCTTGCCTATCGGATGGACGCAGCCGGCCAGACCAGTTTGCTGGTCGTGTTCAACAGCGGCGAAACGCCGGTGTTGTTAGATAATCTTGACACTGGATTGTTGCCTGGTCAGGCACTGCGCAGTGTGTTCACGATCAATGATGGGGCGCCGTCACCGGTGGCTGATGCCCGTGGCAGGTTGACCCTTGAGCTTGCCGCTCGCAGTGGATACGTGTGGGCAATCGACCGCCCAGCAGCCGCCGCACAGGCACCTGCAGCGGGTCCAGCGCCACCGCAGTTGCGCGCACAGCGGCTTGCGGATGGTCGCTTGCAGGTCAACGGTGAAACTACCGGTGAGGCAACGCTGAAGCTGGTGGTTGATGGCCAATTGGCAACCGCCACTGCCGTATCGGCAGATCCGAAGGGCAACTTCAGCGCGTTGCTGGACACGCGCAGCCTGCTCGATGCCAGCATCGAGCATCGTTTGGTGGCGTGGTTGCCGGAGGCAGGCTCAGCATCTGAGGCCGTGGGCTTTCGCGCATCGCCAGAATGGGTTTTGCAAGCTGAAGTCAGTGATCCGTCAGGCGATGACGCGGGAGCAAGCGGCCGCTATCGGTATCCCACGGATCCCAGTTGGGGTGAGAACCGGCAAATGGATTTGCTGGGCGCGCGAGCATTCACCGCGGGAGGATCGTTGCGATTGGAGCTGGACATGCATCGGGTGACGCAAGTGTGGAACCCGGCGAATGGCTTTGACCACGTGGCGTTCAGCATTTTTATCAGCCTGCCCGATCGTGCCGATGGCGTGCCCGCACTGCCACTGCAGAACGCGAACATGCCTGCTGGTTTGAACTGGCAGTTTCGATTGCGCGCGCACGGCTGGAGCAACGCCATGTTCAGTGCCGTGGGTGCGAGCGCCAGCGAAGACGGCGAAGTCAGGTCGCCCGGGGCCGAGATCGTGGTGGACAAGGACCGACATCGTGTCAGTTTTCTGCTGCCGGCCACCGCATTGAGCCCTATGACATCAGAGCAGACCACATCGTTGGCAGGCGCGAGCATCTACGTGACGACGTGGGACTACGACAGTGGCTATCGCAAGTTGAGCAAACAAGGCAGCGGCCACACATTGGCAGGCGGCGACGGCGCTCGCGATCCGCTGGTGATGGACGACTTGCTGTTGCGACTGCCGGCTAAGGCAGAATCCTCAGTTGATGCCGAAGCGCTCACGTCGCCGCCTGCCGACAAGTGAAGAACCCGTTCAAGGTCAGCCGGCCGCTGCGAGGATCTTCGGTCAGGTGCTCTGGTGCCGAGATATCGCCGCTGTGAAACTGCATGCCGTTGTAGAAGATCAGGCGATTGAAGCGCGCGGGCACGCTGGCGATTTTTTCGAACCAGGGCGACGACGCCGTCTGATAACCGCGGCTCAGAGCGTACTTCGCCAGCATCTCGGCGCTATCCAGCCGCCCCGAGTCGTGCACCAGCCGCGCCGTCTCCGGCTCGCTACGGGCCGGTCGAAAAAAGGCGGTGCCGCCGAGTGCAGGGTCATGGAACAGATACAGCACGCAAGCGGCGACACACTGGCCCGGCTCGATCTGCATGCGATCGCGATGACAGATCGACTGCGCCGGCGACAACTGCTGCGGTGCATAAGTCACCAACGACAATCGGCTATAAGCACGCAGCGTGCGGCGACCACCCAACGCACGGCGCACGTGCAGGGCGAAAAATCCGTCCAACATCGCGCTGAAGTTGTCCGGCATGCGCAGCTCCGGGCCGGGGAACGCGTTGTGGCCAGACGCCTGGAATTCGGCGCGACGGGCGACCGCCAGTTCGATCAGGTGCTGCGGATCGCGCAGCGCCTCATCGAACACAAAGCACTTCTGGCCGTTGCCGAGCGCGATGACAGACACGGTAGGCGACGGATTGAACATGCGGACGAGAGTGCGCGCGGAAGTGAATATCGAATCGTAACCATGCCGCTGCCACTTGGCGACGCGCCGCATCGTCAGTCTTGATGTTTACACTTCCCAAATCGGTGAACCGTATGAAAATCCTGCAACGTGGCATCGCTTTGCTGGCCCTGTTGCTTGCATCGGGAGGGCTCGCCGCCACCGAGACGCCGCTGCCGCAGGTCGCCACTGGGCGCATCGAGCGCTTGGCCGATTTTGCGTCCGCCCACGTTCCGGCCAGACATATCGACGTCTGGTTGCCTGCCGGCTATCCCGATGCCGCGCCTTACGCGGTGCTCTACATGCACGACGGGCAAATGCTGTTCGACGCGCAAACCACGTGGAATCATCAGGAATGGCGAGTCGATGAAGTGGCGGGTGAGCTGCAGGCGTCCGGTACCTTGCGCCCGTTCATCGTCGTCGGAATCTGGAACGGTGGCGCGGCGCGGGCGGCGGAGTATTTGCCCCAACGGGCGTTTGAGCGACTCGACGCCAACGCGCAAGCGAAGCATCAAGCTGGCAAGCGCGGCGATCAGCCGTTTCTGTCGGCGCCGGTCTATTCGGATCGTTACCTGCGATTTCTGACCGAGGAACTGAAGCCGCTCATCGACCGGCGCTTCGCAGTGGATCCCGCCCCGGCTGCCACTGCAATCATGGGGTCGAGCATGGGTGGTTTGATCTCGCTGTATGCGCTCACCGAGTACCCGCGGATTTTTGGTGCTGCCGCGTGTTTGTCGACGCACTGGCCGGCCAGCTTCATCTTCGACGACCCGACCCTGCCGGAGGCGCTCCTCGCCTATTTGACAGAAAAACTTCCCAACCCGACCCAGCACCGACTGTACTTCGACCACGGCACCGCCACCCTTGATGCCCACTACGCGCCTTGGCAGAGGCGGGTGGATGCGATCATGACAAGCAAGGGCTATTCGGATGCCAATTGGGTGAGCCGGGTCTACGCTGATGCCGAGCACAGCGAGCAGGCGTGGAGCGCTCGTCTGCAGGTGCCACTGACTTTTTTGTTTGCGGCAAGTCCGCAATCGCCAAGACCATGACAATCTTGCGCATCCCACCGCGAGCCTACCGCCGTGCAAGCGCCTGCTGATTTCATCCTCACTGTCGTCTGCCCGGATCGACCCGGCATCGTGTATCGGGTCAGCGCGCTGCTGTTTGAGGCGGGTTGCAACATCCTCGACGCCCAGCAGTTTGGCGATGATGAAACCGGGCGATTCTTCCTGCGTGTCCACTTTGGCGCTGACGACTTTCGAGTCGGTCAGCGGCTTCGCGATGAATTTGATCGCTTGGGTCGCGAGTTCGGCATGCAGTGGCAGCTCCACGATGGCCAGCGTCGCGCTCGCCTCTTGGTATTGGTCAGCAAACAAGGGCATTGCCTGAATGACCTGCTGTTCCGGGTCAGCAGCCGGCAACTGATGGTCGAGGTGGCTGCCGTTGCCAGCAATCATGAGGACTTGGGCCCATTGGCCGCGTCGCATGGCGTACCGTTCATCCACTTGCCGGTCACTGCCGGGACGCGCGTCGAGCAGGAACAGCGATTGCTTGAACTGCTGCGTCGCGAGCGCGTCGACCTGGTGGTGCTGGCGCGCTACATGCAGATCCTGTCAGCCGAATTGTGTGCTGCGCTGTGCGGCCGCGCGATCAACATTCATCACAGCTTCCTGCCCAGTTTCAAAGGTGCAAGGCCCTACCATCAAGCGCACGCGCGCGGCGTCAAACTGATCGGCGCCACCGCCCACTACGTGACCCCCGACCTTGATGAAGGGCCGATCATTGAACAAGACGTGGCCCGCGTCGACCACGCCATGTCCCCACGTGAACTGGTGCGCATGGGCAGTGATATCGAGTCGCAAGTGCTGGCTCGCGCCGTGCGTCGCCATGTCGAGCATCGCGTGCTTTTGAACGGCCATCGGACGGTGGTGTTTCGTTGACTGGTTGTCAACCGCCGCAGCGACCTTTACGGCAGCGGGCCTTGCATCGCGACGTACACCTGATTGCGACCGCCGCGCTTGGCGTTGTATAGCGCGCTATCAGTCTGCTGCAGCAGGATTTCCACCGAGCCGGTAGAAAACGCCACACCGAAACTCACTGTCACTACGCCGTCACCGGCATTCGCCGAGTGCGGCAGCTGCATGGCTTGAATGCGCTTCCGGATTTGCTCAGCTAAGGTCGCCATCTGCTCTGGCGTGGCCTGCGGCCATAGCACCGCAAACTCTTCACCACCGACGCGTGATGTTTGTGCACCAAGCCCACGGGTGAGGGCATCCATCTCGCCAGCTAGTGCGCGCAGACAGCCATCGCCAGCGGGATGGCCATAGGTATCGTTGTAAGCCTTGAAATGATCGACGTCACAAAGCAGCAAGCCCAGTGGTTTCCCGGCAAGGCTCGCCTGTTGCCAGGCCGCAGCCAACGCGAGGTCAAAGCCGCGCCGGTTGGAGACGCCGGTCAAGCCGTCGGTTTGCGATAGGCGATCCAGTGTTGCGGCGAGTTCGGTGGCGCGATCACGTTGTTCGGCAAGCGAGTGCACCAGACTGATGTTCTCGAACTGGTAGCCGAGAGAGCGCACCGCGAAGTCGCGAAATCGCTTGGCTGAGCGATACATGAAGAGCATCCAGATGATGACGAGGACGCCAAGGAAACTGGAATCCGAATTGCCACGTGCCAGCAGAAAGACGCCGACCGGCAGCATTGCCGGTAGTGCGAACGCGACAAAGGCCGAAATAATCACCGAGTAGGCGATAGCCGCCCCGGACAACAATGCGCCCACGGTGAGCACCACCACCGCGAGTTGCATCTCGTTGGCCAAGCTCGCCAGATACACCGCGTAGGCGCCCCACAACGCACCCGACAGCAGCACCGCCAGGCGAAAGCCATTCAGCCAACGCTCGCTGGCCACCTCCGCGTTGGCGTGCTGGAAGCGCTGTCCGAGTTGAAAGCGATACAAGATCATCAGCAGATAGGCGAGGCCCCAGCCGATAATGATGCGACGGTCAGCGATATCCCAGAACAGCACGCCCAGCAAAGCGCCACCGCCGATGCTTGCCACGTTGGCGTTCGCCGACTGTGAATAGATCAGCTGCAGGCACTTCGCGGTGAGCTCGGGGCGCAAGTCGGACGGCATGAGATAGCCAGGGTGGGCGAGAGTCACAGCTTACCAAGCGGGTTCGAATGCGTTGGAGTACGCGCGTTGCGAATCATGCCGCACGCTTGAGCCGCATTGGCCACGTTTCAATCGCCGGGTAGCAATGTGCGTTGAAACGCAGGGTAGCCAGCCCGATGGTGAGATTCCGCCGGCTCTTCAAGATGCTCCCTCCACTCGCGTCAACCAAGCGGCGAGGGTGGCCGCGGCCGTCATCGTCAGCAGTCCTGCTCCCACTCGCCATCCGAAGGCTCGCCCCCCGCTGAGCCATGCAATCACGCCCTTTGACAGGCTGCTCGCGGCCAGCACGCCCAGAAAGCCCAACGTCGCAGCTTCGCGCGAGAGTTGCCCGCCTGCTTCCAACTGGCCTAGCGACAAGGCCGATGCATGCGCCTCGGCCAGCGCCGCCAAGGTGGTGCCCACCAACACCGCACGCGGCCCCAACCAGTCGTTGAGTGCCGCGGAAAGCAACAACATGGCGCTCACTGCCAACGCGAATACAAGCGCTTGGCGGAAGCGGAACATGCGGCTGCTCGCGGTCGGTTGTTCAACGGCGTCGACGCCACGCCGCAAGCCCAGCAAGCCTCCTATCAAGGTCACCAGCATGGCTGCCGCCAAGGGTGCAGCGATGCTTCGCAGAAAGCCTGGTGCCACCGCCGACAGCAGCGGCAGGAACAGGCTCAACGAGGCCAAGCTGGCAAACATTGCCCCGGCCACCGCCGCGTGTAGCCGACCCGGCTCCTCACGAACACGCTGACCGAAGCCGGCGGTGGCAGCAGTCGAGGAGACGTAGCCGGCAAAAAAACCGGCCAGTGCCAATCCAAAGCGACCGCCGACCACTCGCAAGGTCACATGGCCGAGCGCGCTTATTCCCATCGCAAGCACCACCAAGAGCCAGACCCGCCAAGGATTCAGCACGTCATAGGGTCCCACCGCGCGATCTGGCAACAAGGGCAGCACTACCAGTGCCGCCGCGGCCAGGAACAGACCGTCACGTTGCTCGCTGCCGCTGATCAGCTCACGACTGAACCGATGGATGGGCGCCTTGGCCGCGAGCAACACCGCCGTCACCACGCCGAGGCTGGCCGCCAGCAGCGGCTCGCGCATCGCCAGCGCCCCCAGCAGGAGCACCAGCAGTGTCGTCAGCTCCGTGGTGATGCCCGGGTCCCGCTGGGTTGTGTGCGCATAGCTGACGGTCACCAGCGCAGCCACGGCAAACAGCAACACACCCAACACCCACGGTTCGAACAAGGTCGCGGTCGCGCCGAGCACACACAGCAACGTGAAGCTGCGCACACCGGCCAGTGCCGGGGTTGTCGCTTCTGCAATGCTGCGCTCGCGCTCGATGCCGATCAGTAACCCGATTCCGAGTGCAACCGCCATGCCCTGAATCACGTCCGATGGCATCCTCACCTCCCTACGATTCTGCTGCGATTCTGCTGCGATTCTGCTGCGATTCTGCGGTGATCCTGCGGTGATCCTGCGGTCATCCACGACACCCTACCACTGGCGGCCGATTCGCTTCGAGTTCCCCACCAGTGCAGGCAATGCTCCGCGATCAGAACGGCCAGCGAGCGGGCTATACACGTTCCGTTTGGCCAACCACCCTACAATCCGCACACGCCGCCCAGTAACAAGGTTTTCTATGCGTCTGTACCTCTCTGCTCTTCTGCTATCTCTGCCCATGGTTGCTACTGCAGCGCCTGCGAGCTGGCCGGCGGTGAGCTATGACACCCGCTATATGAGCACCGCCAAGCTTGAGTCATTGAAGGCCGAAGTCGATGCTGGATTCTGGCTGGAAACCGGCGATGCCTTGCTGGTGGCGGCGCCAGATCACGTGCAGGCGCGGATTGCGCAACGCGCCAGCGTCGTTGACCGACTCGGCCCATTGGCGGCAGCGGACCTCGTGCTGTTGCCGATGGGCTGCGACGTCGACGCCGAGCATCGCCCAACACCGCTCGCGGTGATCGGTCATCACGCACTGGTGCGTGCCTCGGCGGTGCCCGTCGCTGCGCGCCACGAGGCGCAACCGGTGATCGCCAACAGCGTGCTGGCCAGCGAATTCCGGCCGGCCACCGACGTCGCTCGAGCGGCGGACCCTGTGATCGAATCCGTAGTGGCGCAGGTGGATACCGCGCGCTGGTTTTCGCGGGTCGAGACCTTGGCCAGTTTTGATCGGTCCAGCTATGGCGCAGCGACCAGCGGCAGCGAGATGAATCAGTCGCGCGATTGGTTGGCAGCAACCTTTGCAGGGATGGGGCTGACCACCACCACGCCCACGTTCAGCAGTGGGTCGGTGATCGCCGAAAACGTGATTGCGATGCGCCCGGGTACGCGCCGGGCGGGCGAATGGGTGGTGATCGGCGGCCACTACGACTCCCGCAACACCAACAACACCGCCAGTGGTGTGCTGAATACGCCCGGCGCCGAAGACAACGCGTCGGGTTGCGCAGGGGTGTTGGAGTTGGCCAGCATTTTTGTCAACGTGCCGACCGAGCGCAGCCTGGTATTCGCCTGTTATGCCGGCGAGGAGCAGGGCTTGTTGGGATCGCTTGACCACGCGCAAGATCTTGCCGACTCCGGCGACCTGCCGCGGGTCCAGCTGGCATTGATGATGGACATGATCGGTTACTCGCATGACACCGATTTCGACATCTTGCTGGAGAGCGGCAACACACCAACCCAGCTCAACGTGCTCAACACGTTTGCCCAGCTCGCCGTCGACTATGCGCCGGGAAGCCGCACGATAATTGACAGCAACCCGTGTTGTTCGGACCACATGCCGTGGATCAACCGTGGGGTGCCGGCGCTGCTCACAATCGAGAACGACTGGTCGCAGTATCCGCACTACCATCGCAGCACTGACTTGCCGCAGAACATGACCAACGCGCAGCCAATGGCGGCGAAGATCCTGCGCACAAACGCCGCGGCGATCGCCGTCTGGGCTGTGATCGAGGTGTCTGCGGTGTTCACCAACGGATTCGAATAGGCGTTGCCGAAGCGTTGGGCAAGCACGCTTCAATCGACGCACGCTTCAATCGACGCATGCCTCAATCGACGCAGCCAAGACGCCGCCAAGACGCCGCCGACGCTGAAACACGCCACTCCGTCAAATTCGACATGGGAATCGCATGAGCAACGCGGACTTTTCAGGAAAAATCGTGCTGGTCACGGGCGGTGCCAGCGGCATAGGCGCTGCCACTGCGGTTGCCTTCGCTGACGCCGGTGCCACGGTAGTAGTGGCCGACATCGCTGACGTGGCAGGCCGGTCGGTGGCGGCGGATATACAGGCGGCAGGCGGCCAAGCCGAGTTTGTCCGCGTCGACGTCACCTTGGCTGGTGAAGTCGAGGATTTGATCGCTGGTGTGGTGGCGCGTCACGGTCAGCTGGATCACGCATTCAACAACGCGGGCATTGAGGAGGAATCCCGTCGACTGGCGGACGGCGATGAGGCCTTGTTTGACCGCATGCTGGCGATCAACGTCAAAGGCGTGTGGCTGTGCATGAAGTACGAGCTGGCACAGATGGCCCGTCAGCGTCATGGCAGCATCGTCAATACGGCTTCTGTGGCGGGCCTGGTAGGCGCACCCAAGCACGCGATCTACGCCGCCAGCAAGCACGCCGTGCTCGGCCTGACCCGCAGCGCGGCGGCTGAGTACGGCCGAATCGGCGTCCGCGTCAACGCCATCTGCCCCGGCGTGATCCGCACGCCCATGTTCGAGCGCGCGCTGCAGCGGCAACTGGCAAGCCTGGAAGCGATCACCGCCATGCATCCGATGGGGCGCATCGGCGAAGTGGCTGAAGTGGCCAATGCGGTGCTTTTTCTTTGCTCGGATGCATCGCCCTTCATCACTGGACATGCGTTGACGATTGACGGCGGGATGACGGCGATCTGATCGCGATGGATGTGGCGGTTGTGGATGTCGCCCGATCGGATGTCGCCCGTTCGGATGTCGCCATTTCAAACATGCTGCCCAAGAGCGGACCGACGCCTACATCCGCAAGAGCACTTGCCGCGTATTCAGAAGTTCGGCACCCAACGAAGTTTTGCCGCCCACCTGCTTGCAACGCCTTCGGAGACACCATGTCAATGCCCGCCGCAGTACTTTCTGTGTCGCTCGTCTTGCTGTTGAGCGCCTGCGCATCCGCACCGCCGGTGCCAGCGGCCGAAGACACCCGAGCCAGCCACGCCAGCCAGACCAGCCTTTACGAACAGTTGGGCGGCGCACCCGCGATCTCCGCCTTGGTCGATGCGCTAGTGGCCGAGTACAAGGCCGATCCAGGCATCTCATCCCGATTCGACTTGCCGCCCGCTGAGCTTGGCTATCTGCGTGAGCGGCTGATCGAGCAACTATGCGCCGCCACTGGCGGCGGCTGTCAGTACACCGGCCTGCCCATGAGCGATGCCCATTCCGGTATGGCCATCAGCCAATCCGAATTCGATGCCTTCATGCAAGCCACCGCACGCGCCATGACCAAGGTGGGAGTGAGTAACGATCACCAGCGAACGCTGGCGTCGGTACTGGAAGGCATGCGCGGCGAGATCGTCGATCAATAGCACTTCATGTTTCGGGCCAAGTCCAACCGGCTGCTGGCATTGGCGCTGCTTTATACGAGACCGCCGGTCAGCCTCACCTGAAGGTGCCTGACGTCAGTACGCGCAATTCAAAAGCCAGTGCTCGAAGAGGAGGCCAACGGTCGCAGTTGCCATTTCAATAACGCCGGGGTCGGCTAGCCGATCCGATTTCGGCGTCCCGCCCAGAATGCGCACGAGAGTGTGTTCAGATTTCGAAATGCATGCCCTCGAATCCGGCGAGCAGCTGTTTGTCGATTCGCATGACCGAGAACCAGACCCATCCGCTGAGCGCGACAACAGGCAAGGCAATCGCGGCGGCGATCAGCAGAGTAAGGGTGTTCATGGATATGCCTCGGCGTAAAGGAGCAGTCTTGAAGGGTGTGGGTCGCCGAACAGGCTTGACCACGGCGGACGTCTGAAGTGTCGTCGCCACGGTAGGGCCTTCCACCTCCCCGGTCTGTGCGATGGCGAACCGTGTCAGCAGGCCCCGTGAGATGCACTCGCACCGACCGGAAGCGTCCAGCCGAACTCAGGTGTCCAGTCTTCCGTACAGCAGCCGGATGATCAAATCCATCAAGGGATCATCGACATACTCAAACAGCGCCCGTGCCTCCTCGCTCGTCAACACCGTCGGCAAGCGCGCCGGTTTCTTCGCCCGCGTCACTTCGGACAACCGTCACTTCGCACAACCAAGGCAAATCCACCCCCAACAGCTCCCGATACAAAAACAGCAGCGCCGACAACGCCTGGTTCTGGGTGGAAGCCGTCACGTTCCGCTCGACCGCCAGCGAGGTCAGAAACGCCTCGATTTCCGCCTTGCCCATTTCGGCTGGGTGACGTTTCCCATGGAACATGATGTATCGTTTCGCCCACTGCACATACGCCTGCTCGGTCCGCAAGCTGTAATGCTTCAAGCGGATGCGATCACGAAGTTGCTC